>Ga0180215_1000292_pt1 | contig 67519 bp, 71 predicted proteins | sample eDN3rd37CBELigBY_FD_128871 | JGI IMG/M metagenome (GOLD analysis project Ga0180215, IMG submission 128871) | Enriched backyard soil microbial communities from Emeryville, California, USA - eDNA 3rd pass 37_C BE-Lig BY (version 2) (version 2) | ecosystem: Environmental > Terrestrial > Soil >...
CTCCTTGAGCTTGGCCACCGCGGCGTCGCGTTCGGACTCGTCCTGGCAGTAGATCCGCTCGTCACCGGCCTTGACCACGAACAGCGGCGGCATCGTCACGTACACCATGCCGGCCTCGACCAACGGACGGTAGAAGTCCAGGAACATCGAGATCAGGCTCGAGTTGATGTTGCCGCCGTCGGGGTCGGCGTCGGAGGCGAACAGAATCCGGTCATACCGGCACAGTTCCGGATCGCAGTTCTCCCGCACCCCGCAGCCCAGAATGCGTTCGATGGCGTCGAACTCGTCCTTGGCGCGGGCCTTGCTCAGCGCGAAGCCGTAGACGTTCGGCGGCTTACCCTTCAGCGGGAAGGCGGCCTGGAAGGTCGCGTCCCGGGCGGCCTTGATGGTACCCAGGGCCGAATCGCCCTCGCAGAGAAACAGTTCCGCGCCCGACCCGCGGCCGGTCTCGCGACTCGGCAGCAGCTTCGGCGGCAGCGACAGGTTGGTGCCGAGCCCCTTGGCCTTCGCCGCAGCGCGGGCGCGGGCCTTGGCGCCCTCGGCGCTGCGGCGGGCGCGGGCGTACTCCAGCGCCAGCTTGGTCCACAGTGTGACGGTGTCGGCGTTGGCCGGGTTGGCCGCCCAGATCGTCACGCTGCGCGCGACATCGGGCGCCATCGCCAGGTTCAGCGAACGCGACGAGACCGCGGTCTTGGCCTGCGAGTCCCACGACACGTCGGGGGCGCGGGTGTCGACGGCCAGCGCGGTGACCGCCGCGAAATCCTGTGGCTCCGGGCCTTCTTCGCCCTTGGCCAGGCCCAGATCGCGGATCCGCGACGCGCGGTCGGCCAGCGCCTCCGACAGCCCCTTGATCGCGGCGGTCAGGTGCGAGCCGCCGCCGGGGGTGCGCACGGTGTTGCAGAACGCGGCGACGGTGGCGGGCTCGGCGGGGCCGGCGGCCAGCGACCAGCGGAACGGGGTGGGACCCCGGCCGGTGGTGTACTCGCCGCGGCCCTCCACGACGCAACGGATCTCCGGGGCCGGGGTGCCCGCGGAGTTGCACATCAGATCCAGCAGTGTGTCGGTGCCCCACGGCCCGTTGAACGGTTCGAGCAGCGACGGGGGCACCTCGCCGCCGGGCCACCCCTCGTCGACGACGACGAGTTGCACGCCCGGCGACATCCGCGCCGAGGCGTGGGCGCGCAGCAGCACCTCACCGATGTCCAGCGTCGAGTCCGGGGTCACCGACTTGTCGAACAGGATGCGCACGGTGGTGCCGTGCAGCTTGGGCTTGCGGTTGCTGACCCCGCGCAGCTTCTGGTTGTCGCGGCGGGTGAACGGGGCGTCCGGATCGAAGTCGTCGCCCTCGAACTCGCCCGGATAGCCGCGGCCGAAGCTCTGCCGGTAGGTCTTGCCGTCACGGTGCACGGTGACGTCGGTGCGGGCGGAGATGAACACCGCGGCCGCGGCGCCGATGCCGTTGAGCCCGGCGCCGGTGCTGGTGGCGTCCTTGTGCGCGGAGAACTTGCCACCGGCGCGGGCGGTGCCCAGGGTCTTGACGATGCCGTTCTTGCCGGTGGTCGGGTCGGTGTCGACGGGCAGGCCGCGGCCGTCGTCGGCGACGCTGACCGACCCGTCGGTGTGCAGCGTGATGGTGACGGTGGAACCGCCGTGGCTGGGGACGGCGACCTCCTCGATCGCGTTGTCGATGATCTCGCGCAACGCGGTGTTGAGGATGTCCAGGCCGAGGTTGACCGCCGGGCGCAGGCGTGTGTGCTGGACATCGTCAAGCTCGGTGATGTCAGCGGCGGTGTAGCTCACGTCGTGTCTTTCCGGTCCGGGGCGGGTGTTCCGGACGAATGGTAGATGGCGGCGGTGACATCTCCGTGCATCCGGCGGAGGTGTCTGTGATCACGTCGAGACTTTCGGCCCCGTCAGGCCGGCCAGCGACCAGCCAGATGCTCGGACGTCCACACCGGCCACGCCGGCGCGCCGACCACGACACCCGCGGTGAACTGCGCGACGATACGCGGGCCCTTGCGCTGGGAGTTGTCGTATACCGTTGCCGTGTCGACGATTTCGATCGCCTCGGCCACCAGCGGCCACAGCCGCCGGTGTCGTTGCCGGATCTTGACCTCGGGAACGTCGTGCCCGCCGTGGCGAACACGCCGCTTGACACGCTCGACCGCGAGATTCTCGGGGATCAGGACCACGTGAAGTGCGACGGTGTAGCCGGCGTCACGGGCGGTGTGGATCAGGTCGAGCTTGGACAGGTGGGAGAAGACGGTCTCGGCGATGAACGACACGCCGGTTTCGATCAGCTTGGCGCGGGTCTCGGCGGCGATCCTGGCGGCGTCGTAGGCGTGCCCGAGTGGGTCGTCGGGCCATCGCAGCTTGGCGATCTCGTCGGCGTTGACGAACACGCTTCGCGGCAGCAGCGGCGCCAGGGTGAATCCGACGAACGTCGACTTGCCGGCACCGTTGGGACCGACGACCAGGTCCAGCCGCCTCATCGGCGTTCACCGGTCACGGCTCAGCGGTCGGTGTGCACCACGGCGGCGGTGCCGTCGGGTCGGTACTCGACGATCCTGCCGTCGTCGTCGAGGGCCACCGTCGTGATGCCCTGCGCCGCGAGGGTCTCCCCGTAGTCGGCGGTGAGCAGGGATTCCTCGATGGCCGCGGCGATCTCGGCGTTGAAGACGACGCCCTCCTCCTCGGACAGCTCGCCGGCGTCCAGGCGGCCGGCCAGCGCGGCCTCGACGCGATGGCGGGCCGCGGACTGGTGGCTCGATACCGCGCGACCGACCCGTGCCCAGTGATCGAGTTGCTGTTTCGCCGATCTGCTCTGGCGAGCGCCCTCGGCGGCCGCGGCCTCCATCAGATCGGCGGCGACCCGCGTGACGCGATCTGCGGTGTTGCCCATTCCCGCACCTCCTGTAGCAGAATGCTACGTATGTAGCAACATGCTACACACGTCGGGCGCGCACCAGCCGGCTGGCGCGCAGGGTGCGGGCCTCATCGGCCCTGAGCTGCACAGAGTCGCCGAGATAGGCGCCGATGACCTCGAACCGGCGTCATCGACGAGGTATTCGACCGGCAGCGCATGCACGGCCGCAGCACCGACAAGGCGTGGCTGTACTGTCTGACCACCAGCGGCGCCTACGACCAGATTCAGAAGACCAACGACGAGATCGTCGCCGAACAGCTGGATCTGCTGCGCCGCTACTACCCGCAGGCCCGCGACGCGGAAATCGTTCAGGCCCAGGTGGTCCGGATGCCCAAGGCAACCTTCTCGCAGGTCGTGGGTACCGACTCGCTGCGGCCACCGCAGAAGACGTCGGTGCCGTCGCTGGTGCTGGCCGGCGACTGGACCGCCACCGACTGGTCGGCCACGATGGAGAGCGCCGTACAGAGCGCGGCCAAGGCGGTGGACCTGCTGTTGGGTCGCGCGCGGTGACCCGGCGCCGGCTGTCGGGCGCCGAGCGTCGGGCACAGCTGCTTGACGTCGCGCGTGACATCGTCGCCGCCCACGGCTTCCCCGCGCTGACCATCGACCGCGTCGCCGCGCAGGCCCGGGTCACCCGCACGGTGGTGTACCAGCACTTCGCCGACCTCGCCGGGCTCACCACGGCGCTGTTGGACCGCGAGTCGGCCATCGCCTTCGCCGGTATCAGCAGCGTCGACGACCCCGGCCTCGACCTCGATCGGCTCGGCCGCGGCATCCTCGCCTACCTGCACGCCGCACCGGTCAGCTGGCGGATCATCCTGCGGCCGCCCGAGGGCGCCCCGGTCCAGGTGCGCACCCGCATGGAGCTCGGCCGCGCCTACGCGCGCAGGATCGCGGCCCGCTCACTGACGCGCGCGGTGGGCGCCGAGGTCGATCCCGACGGCGCCACGGTGCGGATCCTGTTGACCGCCATCGAGGAACTGGCGCGACTTCATCTCGACGATCCGGATGGCCTGTCCGACGACGACGTGCTGGCCTACTGGCGCACGCTCGTCGAATGGGCCGTCGGCGCCGCCACGATCCCACGCTGAGCCGGTCGGGAATACGGCGCGGCGGCCGGGTTGTTGCCGACCAACGTGACCACTGAACAGATTCTCGTCATCGGCGCGGGCGAACTCGGCGGCGCCGTCATCACAGCGCTGAGACGGCGCGACGCCGACGTGACGGTGTTGCTGCGTCCGTCCCGCACACCGCGTGACGAGCTTACGGCGCTGGGCGTCGAGATCATCGAGGCCGACGTGGCGGGCGTGACGGTGCCCGAGCTGGCGGCGGTGCTGAACCGCTTCCACACCGTGGTGAACTGCCTCGGCTTCGCCGCGGGGCCGGGAACGCAACGCCGGATCACCGAAGCCGTTCTGGCAGCGGGTGTTTCCCGCTACATCCCGTGGCAGTTCGGCGTCGACTACGACGCGATCGGACGCGGCAGCCCACAGAATCTGTTCGACGAACAGCTCGACGTGCGCGACATGCTGCGCGCGCAGAACGGCACCGACTGGGTGATCGTGTCCACCGGAATGTTCACCAGCTTCCTGTTCGAACCCGACGTCGGGATCGTGGACCTGACCACGAATACCGTTAACGCGCTGGGCAGTTGGGACACCGCTGTCACCGTCACCACCCCCGAGGACATCGGGGAGATCACCGCGGAGATCCTGCTGACGCGGCCACGAATCGCCAACGAGGTGGTCTTCGTCGCGGGTGACACCATCACCTACGGCGAACTCGCCGACGTCGTCGAACGGGTCAGGGGAGTGCCCGTCACCCGCAACGAGTGGACCGTCCCGTACCTTCTCGATGAGTTGGCGCACCACCCCGACGACAATCTGCGCAAGTACCGTGCGGTGTTCGCCCAGGGCACCGGTGTCGCATGGCCGAAGGCCGGCACCTTCAACGCCGTGCGCGGAATCCCGACCACCACCACCGAGGAGTTCGCGCGCATCCACCTGAGCCGGGAAGCGGCAAGCTAGCTCAGTCGCGGTCTTCCCGTTTGAGTTCCTCTTCGCGGCGTTGCGCGGCCTCGATCACCTCGGGCGGAACGGGACGCCGCAACCAGGTGCGCATCCGTAACAGCCCGCCGGCGATCGTGCCGACCGCCAGCACGGCGATGATGATCCAGAACGCTGTGGACATAGCCTCAGTCTCCGCCGGATCCGGATCCGCCGGGTGAGAACGAGTCGGATCGGGTCAGCCGCACGACCGCGTTCCACGGCCGTTTCAACGGCGGATGGTGCGGATCGGGCTGGGGGAGCGCGGCGAGGACGCGCAGGAACCAGGGCAGCCGGCGCAGCCGCGCCGCGGCGACGATGTGGGGCTCGATGTCGGTTGCCCGCCAGCCCCGCTCCTCGAAGTAACGCACGCCCTGCTCGGGTGCGAACTTGAACGGTGTGTTGGCCAGCAGCCCGCCCAGCTTTTCGTTCATCATCCGTTTCAGCCCCGGCCCGGTGAGATCCAGCACCCACCACGCCACCTGGGGTCGGGTGAGCGCCCGGGTGAGATCGTCGACATCGGCGGGCTCGAGATACATCAGCAGGCCCTCGGTGAGGACAAGCGCCTTCGATGCACCGGCCAGTGCCTCGTCGAGGAACCGGTCCCGCGCCTCGGGGTCGGCGAGGTCCACCGGTACCCGGATGAGCCGGCACCGCGGGGTCTCGCCGTCGAGAAGGTGCTCCTTCTCGGTGAGCAGTCCCGGCAGATCGGCCTCCACCCAGGTGAGCTCGTCGGGCAGCTCCAGCCGGTAGGGCCGGGTGTCCAGGCCGGCGGCCAGGTTGAGCACCCGGTCGCAGCCGGAGGCGATGGCGTCGGCGATGAGGTCGTCGATGATCTTGGTGCGCGCGACCATCCACCACCCGGAGCGCATTGAGCGCGGGATCTTCGCGGCGATCTGCCGTCCGCGGGGTCCGGCGAGCCGGTCGGCGAACGGGTCCCGGAACACCGCGTCGGGGCGCTCGGATTCGATCGCGCGGTACACCGCCACCCACCGCGCGGTGTCGGACACATGCGATACCACCTCACCGCTCATGGGTGTGACGGTACGACAGCCCTCCGGTGGGGCAGTGCGCCAGGACGGGATCGGCCTCCGCGTCCGCCTGTACGGGGCCGGCGCGCGCAGGACTCACTCGTAGGACGACAGCGACGCCAAACGCCGGTAGAGGATCGCGGGGCCGAGCCACCGGCCGACGAAGAGGCGCAGCGCGTCACCGGCGCGGGGTGACTCACCGGGATCGGCGAGCATGGATTGCACCGTGCGCAAGGTGATCTCGGCCAGGTCGTCCAGATCGGCGCCGCTGAAACCGTGCAGCGCCCAGTCGACGTCGAGTCGGCGGAAGAACGCGAGGCAGAAGGCGCGCGCGGTGTCGGACGTCAGCGATGTCACGGTCCCGCTGTCCTGCCGCCGGGCCAGCAGATTCTCCAACTGCGGATCGCCGGTGAGGGTCTCCACCGCGAACGCGACGCATTCGACGACGGCCCGGACGGGGTCGGTGACACCCGCGACGTGTTGCACCACCTGGTCGATGAACCCGTCGACGGCTCGCATCGCGCTGGCGATCAGCAGCGCGTCCGCATTGGGGAAGTAGCGGTACACCGTCTGGCGGGTCACCCCGAGACGCCGAGCCACATCGGCGACGCGAATGACCGAGCCGTGTTCGGCGACCAGTTCGTCCACCGCGTCCAGAATCCGGTTGATCGCCTCTTCGTCGGACGCCGGTGTCGCGCCCGCCCATCCGCGGCTACGCATACGCGGGTGACCTGGTGTCGGCCGTGAACTCGATGGTAAGCGTGACGGGTCCGGTCATACCCAGCAGCGACTTCCAGGGGGCCGGACCCGCGCGCCGAACATCGGAGAGTCGTTGCGTGAGGACGACGAGAGCCTCAGCGAGTTCGCGCCGCGCGAGGTTGGCCCCCAGGCAGTAGTGGGCGCCGCCACCGAAGGTCAGGATCGGCGGGACGTCCCTGCGGGAGATGTCGAAGCGTTCGGGATCCGGGTAGATGGCCGGGTCGCGGTTGGCCGCAAAGGTATTGACCAGTACGAACGTTCCCGCGGGGAAGAGATATCCGCCGATCTCGACGTCCTCGGTCGCAAACCGCGGCGCGATGCTGGCCGCCGGAGAGTGGCGCATGCTCTCCTCGACCGCCTGCATCGCGAGATCGGGCTGGTCCCTGAGTCTGGCCCACTGGTCCGGATGGTCGCACAGTACCTGCACCGACGCGGCGAGCTGATTGCGCGTCGTGTCGGTGCCCGCCATCAGGAAACCGGCGACGAGCCCACGGAGTTCGTCGAGAGTCAGCCGATCACCGCCACTTTCGGCGCGGATCAGTTCGGAGAGCAGGTCGTCGGTCAACTTGTCGCGGCGGGCGGCGACCATGTCGTCGACGTATGCGTCGAGTTCTCCCCAGGCGCGCATGACCTCGGACTCGTCGAAGTTGACGTCGGGCTGGAAATTGAGGGCCCGGAAGATCTCCTCGGTCCAGTCGGCGAACAGGTGCCAGTCCTGGCGGGGCGCCCCGATCAGCGCGCACATGATCGGTGTGGGATACGGGCGGGCCAGGTCGGTGACGACGTCGCACCGGCCGGCGTCGGCGACGCGGTCGACGAGACCGTTGACGACCTCGCGGATGGTGTCCTGCAGACCGGCGGTCGAGCGCGGTGTGAATGCCTTGAACACGAGCTTGCGCAACCGGATGTGCGGGGGACCGTCCAGGCCCAGGAGGCTGTTGGCCATCTTGTCGTAGAGCGGTCCCGACGTGATGCCCTGCGCGGCGAGCGTGATACCCGGCGGAAGTCGAAACCTGTTGTCACGCAGGATGTCACGCGCCAGGTCATAGGACAGGATCTCGGGTCCCAGCGGCCCGATGGCGATGGGTGCGCGCGCCTGCGCGTTGCGGACGTCGTCGAGGATGTCGAGGGGGCTGGCGGTCAGGTCGTAGCCGAGGGTGGGCAGGTCGGCGTCGAAGACGCTGGGAGCGACGCTGGTGGTCATCGCTGGTCTCACTTCCGTGGGGCCCGATCGGGCGGCAGATTCGACGGGTTTCCGAGAAGTGTATGACCACTCTTGGGTTCTATCTGGCCGGAATTGCAGAAAGGCTTGCAAACGGTCATACAGATAGATGAGAATCGTAAAATCTCCTCGACTCGGTGTCGGATGGTGATGTCGGAAATTCGCTTGCCGCCGCCACCGGGTGCGCGGAAGTGTGTCCGTCGTGCGGCTCGTATCGAATCCGCCTGCGACAGTGCTGGTGCCGCTGGCGGCTGGAGTGACGGTCCTGCTGTGGTCCTCGGCGTTCGTGGTGATCCGCGCCGCCGGCGAGGTCTTCTCGCCGGGCTCGCTGGCGTTCCTGCGGCTGCTGGCGGGTTCGGCGGTCCTTATCGCCGTCGCCGCCTGGTACCGCAGACCGATGCCCCGCGGTCGCGCCCTGGCCCTGGTGCTCGGGTACGGCGTGCTGTGGTTCGCCCTCTACACGGTGCTGCTGAACTGGGCCGAGCAGCACCTCGACGCCGGGACCGCGGCGCTGTTGGTGAATTTCGCGCCGATCATCGTCGCCGTGTTCGCCGGACTGTTTCTCGGTGAGGGGTTTCCCCGCGCCCGCGTCGTGGGCATCGCGATCGCGTTCACCGGTGTGGTGCTGATCGCCGTCGGCGGTTCCGGCGGGTCCGGCAACGACCGGCTGGGCGTGGTGCTGGGTCTGGTGACGGCGGTGCTCTACGGCGCCAGCGTGCTGATGCAGAAGGTCGCGTTGCGCTCGGTGGATGCGCTAACGGCGACGTGGGTGGGCTGCGTGGCCGGGATGGTCGCCACCACGCCGTTCGCCCCGGCGGCGTTCGGCGAACTCGTCGACGCGCCGGTCGGTGCCGTCGCCGGGGTGGTCTTCCTGGGTGTCGGTCCCACCGCGGTCGCCTTCCTCACATGGGCATATGCGTTGTCGCACAGTGACGCCGGTGCGATGGCCGCGACGACGCTGGCGGTTCCCGCGGTCGCCATCGCTATCTCGTGGCTGGCCCTCGGCGAGCTGCCGACGCCGCTTGGCTTCGTCGGCGGCGCGCTGGCCCTGCTGGGCGTGGCGATCACCCGACGGCGCGTGACGAGATCGGAGACGCCCGAAGCCGAGGTGAGTGGCGCGTGAGTGTGACGTTCTATGTGTACCTCTGGGCGCGCCCCGGGATGGAGCAGGACCTCGTGGCCTACGAGGACACGGTGCTCGCGCTGGTCGACGAGCACGGAGGACGGCTCGTGCACCGGAGCCGGACCGATGGCCGCGACGGGCGGCCGTTCGAGATCCAACTCTTCGAGTGGCCGTCTCAGGCGGCGCTGGACGGGTACATGGCCGACCCGCGGCGCACCTCGTTGGCCGCCGATCGCGACCGTGCCATCGAAGGGACGGACATCGTCGTGGTGCAACCCGTTGTCACACCGGCGACCTGACTGAGCGTGCCGGGGCGGGCCATCGGCGCTCGGCTGCCCACGGCACCGCCAGCAGCAGCACCGGCGCCACCACCGCCTGCAGGACGGATGCGGGCACCGTGCCGAGGGCACCGTGGATCTGAGCGAGCACCAGAGCGATCAGCAGGGCGTGCAGCACCACCGAGATGGCCACGATGGCGGCGAGAACCGGCAGCCGCAACAGTTTTCCGTCACCGAAGAACGTTCGGGCCGCCCACACCGACAACGGTAGAAAGACGACGACGGCGGTCAGCAGGCCCGGGTTGTAGCCGTGGACGAGCCCGTCGCCGATGTGGGTCATCGCATTGGCGAACACGATGCCCAGGCCGGTCATCCCGACGGCGGGACGGCGGCGGCCGCACACCGCGGCCAGCGGCAACGCGATCCAGAACAACGGCACGTTGACCGCGGCGAAGAACGCCAGCCCGATGGGGCAGTTCGGCGGCGCGCCGTAGCCGAACAACCCGCACATGCTCGCCGGGAACGCGAACCGCTGACCGACAACGTCGATGCCGTACTCCTCGAAGTTGTGCACCAGATAGGCGAACACGAACATCCAGGACATCCACACCGGATCGCGCCACCGGGACAGTCGCGGATCGGATCGGCAGACGTCGGTGCAGAACAGCAACAACCCCAGCACGACTCCCGCACCGAGGCCAACTGTGCTCCAGTCGTGCAGGAACCACTGCCACATGCGCGAGAACTCCTCCCTGCGGGTTGTCGTGCCTGCAGTATTCTGCGCACGCCACAGCGACACCCGAGGGCAGGCCGGTGCGTGTCGTCAGTTGTGCGGGGGTTCCAGCGCGCTGATCCCGAGCCAGTCGTCGATCTGGAACCCGTCGCCGCGTGCCACCACGCGCATCCCGCCGTGTCCCGGGTAGTGGGCGGGGACTACGGTGGCGCGCCGGCGCGACGCCTCGGTGATCACCTGGCGCCGGGTCGCCGCGGCTTCGGCGAAGTTCTCGTCGAGAACGCAGGAGTCCGTGGGCCGGTGCAACTGCATGGGGCTGTGGGTGAGGTCGCCGACGAACACCGCCGGTTGTCCGGCGTCGAGCCACAGCACCGACGAACCCGGGGTGTGGCCGGGTGCCGGGCTCAGCCGCAGTGACTCGCTGATCTGGTAGTCGTCGGACCACAGCTCGATCTGGCCCGCCTGATCGACCGGAAGAATGCTGTCCTCGAACAGGATTCGGCTGGCATCCAGCCGCGCCTGGTGTTCGGCGTCGCGGCCGGGACCGCGCGCCTCGGCGTTCTCCGGGTGGTAGTACCGGTAGTCCGCCTCGGGAACGAGGTAGCGCGCGTTGGGGAACGTCGGCACCCAGGCGTCGTTTTCGCGCCGGGTGTTCCAGCCGACGTGGTCGGTGTGGATGTGTGTATTGACGACGACGTCGACCGAATCCGGTGGGATCCCGGCTGCCTCAAGGTTTTCCAGGAAGTCGGTCTGGAGGTTTGCCAGAAACGGCATCGCGGGGCGGTGGCGGCCATTGCCCACCCCGGTATCGACGACCACCGTGAGGCCGTCGACCTCGATCACCCAGGACTGCACCACGGCGTGCCAGTTGTCGGTGTCCCAGAATGTCGGGCTCAGTTCGGGCGCCAATTCCTGCCACACCGTCGGCGGGGTTTGCGGAAACATGGTGAGCGGCAGATCAAGTCGCCACTCGAGAACCCGGGTGATGGTCGCACCACCCAGCTGCGTGCGGTCGGCCATATCCGCCAGACTACGACGAATTCATCGGAGGAGGCGGCGGTCGCGCGGTCGGAAGAATGCGTGCAGAAGTGTCCACTCAATGGACGTAGTGAGCTACGTATTTAGGTAGCCTGTGTTTCAATGGGGACATGAGTCCCGATGGTTCGGCACGGAATGACGCGGTCCCGGTTCGTAAGCGGCACCGCATGGTGGATCGCGTCGCGGGCATCCTGGAGCTCGCCGCGCGCAACCACGACGGGCTGACCCTCACCGATTTCGCCCGGCTGTTGGACGCCCCGCTGAGCTCACTGCAGGGCCTCGTCAACGGTCTGGTCGCCGCAGGTTATCTCGATGAACAGGACCGGCGCTACCGACTGGGCGGGGCACCGTACCTGTTGAACCTGATGGCGGGACGGCATCTGGTGACGCAGGTCGGTCACCGGGAACTGGAGGCGGTGCACGCCGCCACCGGCCTGACCACGCTGCTCTCGGTTGTGGTGGGGCAGGGCGTGTTCTACGTCGACAGCTGCTCCTCGACTCCCCGCTACGACTACCTGGCCAAGAACCTGGTGCGGCGGTCGCTGATCCGCACGTCGAGCGGATGGGTCCTGATGGCGGGCTTAACGCGCCGCGACCTGTGGAGTTACCTGAACTCGCTCGCCCCTGAGGAATACGCGCTGCGTGAGCGGTTCCTGCACGAACTCCAAACGATCCAGGAGACGGGAGTCTGTGCCGCACCGGGGATCTCGGAGGTCGCCGACGGCGTCGCGGTGGCGGTGCGCGAGAACGGCCGCACGGTCGCGGCCGTCAGCGTGGTCGGGCCGCACGACGAGATCCAAAGCCGCAAGGACGAACTGGTCGACCTGCTGACGTCGCACCGGCAAACATGGGAGCGGGCCGACTAGTCCGGCCTTACAGCGCACGGCCGCGCCAGGCCATGCCTCCGTCCAGCGTGACCACGGTGCCGCTGGTGTAGCCGCTTCGCCGCGACGCCAGAAACAGAACGGTGTCGGCAACCTCTTCCGCAGTTGCCATGCGCTGTGCGGGGTAGTGCTCGATGAACTCCCGCCAGCGCTGCGGGTCGCCCAGCTCTGTCTCAGCCCGGACGTGAAGGGCGTCGAGTAACCGCTGGGTCTGCACAGGTCCCGGATTGACGGCGACCACCCGGATCCCGTGATCCAACGAGTACGCGCCCACAGAGCGGGTGAAGGTCATCAACGCGGAGTTGGCCATCGAACCCGCCAGGTATCCGGCGTCGGGTCGTTCGCCGGACAGCCCCACCACGTTGACGATCACGCCCGATCCGCGTGCCTTCATCGCCTTCAGCGCCATCTGGCTGAGCTCGAGATAACCCCACACCTTGAGATCCCACGCCCGTTGCCACACCGCGAGATCGGCGTCCTCCAAGGAGCCCTGCGGGATCGCGCCGGCGTTGTTGACAAGGATGTCGACACCGCAGAGCGTGTCGGCCAGTTCAGCGCGGTCGGCAGGCGAGGACAGGTCGAGCGCATGGCATGTCACGTCGGCGTCGATGCCGGCGCGCAGCTCCTCGAGTGAGTCCCTGTCCCGACCGACCAGGTGGATACGGCCCACGCCTTCGGCGGCGAACGCCTGTGCGGTGGCCGCCCCGATGCCACGCGAGCCGCCGGTGATGAGCACCGTGTCGGCCTTGGTGAAGTGCAGTTGCATGTGAGTGCCCTGTTTCGGTGCCGGTTCAGGTCAGCGGCGACTCGACGGCGACGGTCCGCGGCTTAGGCGGCATGAAGATCTCGACGAACTCCAGATCGTCGGAGGTGCCGGTTTCGTTGTGGCGGTACCCGCCGGGGATGAAGCAGACGCTGCCCTCCTGGATGCGCTTCGTCTCCCCGTTCTCGAACTGCAGTTCCAGCCAGCCCTTGGTGATGAACAGCCACTGAAAGATGCAGTCGTGGTAGTGCCAGCCGGTCGGATTGCTCATGCCGGCGCGGACCTTGGTCACCTGCGTGCTGATCAGCCCGTTGCTCGCATCGGCGATGCCGAGATCGAAGTACTGCAGGAACGTGCGACGACCGGGAATCTCCGGGGCGTCGTTCAGCGCGATCACCCTGTGCTGCATGGACTCGCGAATCTCGGGGGTGAGAGCGGCTTCGGTCATCGTTGATCCTTTCACTTGATGCGAGGTGTGAGGTCGAGGTCGCTGAGGGGCTGTGCCTGTATCGCCAAGTCCAGAACGGCGGCATCCCATTCCCGGGTGGTGCGATCGTCGGCGCGAAGCTTGAGCGCGGCGGAGGTGAACACGTGCAGGGGGTGTTCACGGGTCGTGCCGATCGCGCCGATCACCTGGTGGGCGTTGCGGACGACCGGATCGACGGCGTGCCCGCAGCCTGACCGCGCGACCGCGACCATGGCGGCCACCTCAGCCGCCGACGTGGCGGGATCTGAGGCGGCCAGCACCGCGGCGTCGGTGGCGGCCCGCGCGAGCGCGGACTCCCCGGCGATGATGGCGATCATGCGTTGCACGGCTTGCTGTTTGCCGATCGGACGCCCGAACTGCTCCCGGGTCTGCGCGTAGTCGATCGCCAGGTCGGCGATGGTCTCCAGTGTCGCGCTGATCTGAATCGCCCGGACCAGAGCCCGACGGGTGCGCGCGAGTTCATGAACCTCCGGGGTGACCGGATAGCGATCGTGACCATCGACTTCAGCGCCGGCCTCGGTGACCGGCACATCGCTCACGTAGTAGTCGTCGCCGTCCCGGCGGATCACCGCTGCCCGCTCGACGACGCCGGACACCGCAGGTTTGCCCGTGGCTCGATCGTCGAGAAGCGCGACCCGCAGGGCCTGCCGCGGCGGTGCGCCCGCCTGATCCAGCAGCCATCCCGCCACGAGGTCACTCTCGGAGACCTCCAGCCCGCAACCGTGGCGCGCCAGCGCACGTGCCAGCGCCGCCGCCTCGGGCCAGGAGGCGCCGCTGCCGCCTCGGTCCTCGCTTCCCGTCAGGTCGGCGAGACCGAGCTCGACCAACGTCTGCCACAGCTGGCTGTCGTCGTCGCAGCGGTGGTTCGCCAGCACCGAGACGATCAGCGACTGCAGGTCGGGGTCGACCAGGGACTCCAGTGTTGTCATCGCAAACCCAATCCTCTCGCGATCACACCCGCGAGAACCTCGTTTGTGCCGCCGCGCAATGTGAAACCCGGCCGCTGCACCGTCGCCCACGCCACGGCGTCGCGAAGGGGACCGGGCACAGTGCCGGCGAGATAGTCGGCGAACTCCACCAGGTCGCCCTCGGTCGCGGTGCCGAGCATCTTGACCATTGCCGCCGCCGCATCGGCTTTCTCGCCGCGGTCGAGTGCGGCGGCCACCGACAGGGACATCTGGTGCAGTCCGTGCAGTCGGGCCAGGAACCGTCCCAGTTCGGGTTCGGGGCTGATCACGCCGCGGGCGACGTGTTCGATCAGCAGCCGCACCAGCAGCGCGGCCGACAGGAACCGCTCGGGCCCGCTGCGCTCGAAGCCGAGCTCCTCGGTCACCTGCTTCCAGCCCTGACCCTCCGACCCGAGCAGGTCCTCGGCGGGGACGAAGCAGTCGGTGAACACCACCTCGTTGAAGTGATGGCCACCGTCCAGCGAGAGGATCGGCGAGACTTCGACGCCCGGCGCGGCGAGGTCCACGATGAGCTGCGACAGCCCGTGGTGCCGGTCGCCGTGATTGCCGCTGGTGCGCGCCAGGACAAGGATCTTGTCGGCATGGTGCGCACCCGAGGTCCACACCTTGGTGCCGTTGAGAAGCCACCCGCCGTCAACGGGGACGGCGCGGGTCCGGACGCTCGCCAAATCCGAGCCCGAGTCGGGTTCGCTCATGCCGATCGCGAACGTGCACTCCGCGGCGGCGATGGCCGGCAGCAGTTCCTTCTTCTGCTCCTCGGTGCCGTGGCGCAGCAGGGAGGGGGCCACCTGGCGGTCGGCGATCCAGTGCGCTGCCACCGGCGCGCCTGCGACCAGGAGTTCCTCGGTGACCACGAAGCGCTCGAAGTGGCTGCGTCCGTGGCCGCCGTACTCGCGGGGGATCGTCATGCCGACCCAGCCGTGCTTGGCCAGCGCCTGGCTGAACTCGTCGGACCATCCGGTCAGCCATCCGTCGATGCCGGGCTCGAACCGTTTCGCGGCGAGTTCGTCGGCGAGGAAACCGCGAACCTGCTCTCTGAGTTCGCGCCACGCAGGGTCGGGTCGGATCGCCGACAGTGTGGGGGCGGTCATTTCGTCACCACCACCGCGTTGTCCGCGAGCCTGGTGATCTCGTCGTCGTCATAGCCCAACTCAGCCAGCACCTCGGCAGTGTGGGCGCCCAGGGCGGGGGCGTGGCGGTGTAGGCGGACCGGGGACGCGCTCATCCGCAGCGGCGTCAGGGCGTTGAAGTAGTCGCCCTCGGTGGGGTGGGTGTCTCGTTGCAGGACACCATGGTCCACCACATACGGATCCTCGGTGACACGGGTGAGATCGAGGGGACGCGCGGCGGGAATGTTGTTGTCCCGACAGATGTCGAGCCATTCCTGTGTTGTCCGCTGCGGTGTGATCTGGCTGATCACGGAATGCAGGTAACCCATGTTCTGATGTCTCTTGTCGATATCGGTGAATCTGCGGTCGGTCAGAAGGTCGGTCAGGCCGGTGATCGTGAAGAAGCTCCTCCAGTTGGCGTCGGTGTAGGGCAGGATGCAGACGTATCCGTCCGACGTCCGGTACGGTGCGCGTTCCGGAACCAGCACCCGCTTCCAGCCGAAGTCCCCGACCGGCGGTTCGAACGTCTGGCCGCTGAGATGCTCCACGAGGTTGAAGTGGATCATCGCGTCCACCATGGGAACCTCGACATGCTGACCGGAACCCGTTGCGGCACGGTGCATCAACGCGCTGAGTACCGCGATCACGATGTACAGCCCGCTCACCTTGTCGGCGATGACGTAGGGCGCGTACCGCGGTGCGCCGTCGACCGCCTCGACCAGGCTGGTGAGCCCGGAGGCGGCCTGCACCATGTCGTCGTAGGCGGGTTCGTTACGCCGTTCACTCTCCTCGGCGTAGGCCTGCGCAGTACACAGGATGACGTCGGGGCGGATCGCGGACAGGTAGGGGTAGGTGAGTCCGAGATCCTCCCGTGACCGAGGCCGCAGGTTGGAGACAACCACATCGGCGCCGCGCACCAGCCGGGCCAGAATCTCCTTGCCTTCAGGCGTTTTCAGGTCGACTGCGATGCTGCGCTTGTTCCGTTGCAGGCCGAGTGTCAACGCGGTCATTCCGGGATTGCGCTGCGGGCCCATATGCCGTGTGATGTCGCCGTCCAACGTCTCGATCTTGATGACCTCGGCGCCGAGGTCGCCGAGCATCGACGTGGCGAAGGGGCCCATGACGACCGTCGTCAGGTCCAGGACCGTGATGCCCTGCAGAGCGCCCGGCGCGATCGCCGGTGCGGGGGAGTGCGTGGTGTCGCTGGTCAATTATCGCTCGATTCTGTCAGCGGATCAGGTTCGCGACGCGGCGGTGATGTTCGGGATCCTGGTGGGCGAGTGGTTGCATCGCGGCCGCCAGCGCCAGCGTCGAGTCCAGCGACGCTGTCCGCGACTCGAGCAGAAGTCGCTTCGCCATCCGGACCGCGGGCACGGGGTTCTTCGCGATTCGTTCGGCCAGTCGCTGTGCGGCAGGCAGCAACTCGGCGTCACTGACCACCTCGCTGACAAGACCCCAGGACAGAGCGGTGGCGGCGTCCACGCGGTCGCCGGTGAACGTCATCTCCGCGGCGCGTGCCCAACCGATCGCCCGGGGCAGGAACCACGATCCGCCGTCACCGGGGATCAACCCCAACTGAACGAAACTCTCTGCAAAGAAGGCCGTTTCGGAGGCGATGCGAATATCGCACATGGCGGCGAGGTCGCAGCCCGCGCCGATCGCCGCTCCGTTCACCGCGGCGATGACCGGAACCTCCAAACGCTGGAGCGCCCGCGGGATGCGCTGGATTCCCGACACGTAGCCGTGGCGCTGGTCGAGCGGTTCAAGACCGAAGACGCCTGTACGGTCTCGCATGTCACGAACGTTTCCGCCGGCGGAGAAGAAGCGCCCGGCTCCGGTGAGGATCACCACTGAGACGTCAGTGGCGGCGTTGGCGGCGTCGACGGCGTCGTCGAACGCGGCGATGAAGTCGGAACCGGTGATGGCGTTGGCCGCGTCCGGGACGTCGATGGTCCAGGTCTGAATGCGGCCGGTTCGCTCAATGCGCAGGGGGTCGGTCACGGGTGGATCCTTTAGAAATTCAGGTGGTGGGTGGGGTCGAGACGGATATCGAGGACGAGAGGCCCGGACAGGCGGGCGATCTCCGCGCCGGCAGCCTCGAAGTCCTCCGGCTTGCGAATCGTCAAGGCGCGGCAACCCATGCCCTCAGCGGTCCGCGCGACGTCAGGCCATTCGTTATACGAGTGATGAGCGGAGAAACCCTGGTTGAGCAGCTTCTGGTACTCGGCGCCGTATGCGCCGTCGTTGTACACCGCGATGACCAGGGGCAGCCGCTCGCGGACCGCCGTGGCGAGTTCGGAGACATTCATCATGAAGCCGCCGTCACCGGCCAGGACCAGGGTCACGTCGCTGACACCGCTGAGCGCCGCCCCGATCCCGCCGGCCAGACCCAGGCCGATGGAACCGAAACCCGTCATGGCGGTGAACTTTCCGGGCGTCGCCTTGCTGATGTACGGCCACGACCCGGCGATGAATCGGCCGACGTCGCTGACGATGGCGCAGTTCCGGGGGAGTACCGCGTTCAGCCCCTGGGTGGCGACCCTGATGTCGACGGTGTCGGCGCCGGTCCGGTCGTCGGGCGGTGTCCAGCGCGCCATCGCGGCAGATGCGTCCTGACACCGCTGTTTCCACTGCTTCTTCTCGGGCAGCTGGCCTTCGCGGATGCTGTCGGCCATCAGCTCGGTAACCGCCCGCGCATCGCCGGCGACCGCGCAGGTGGGGGTGACGAACCAGCCCAGCTTCACCGGATCGCGGTCGATGTGGATCAGCGACTTGCCGTCGAGCAGCTCGCCGCCGAAGCTCGTGTACTTGTTCAGGCTGGTGCCGACGGCGATGACGCAGTCGCTGTCCATCAGGATCTGGGTGGCCTCGTCGTGGCCGATGCTGCCCATGATGCCGAGGTGGCGGGGGTGGCCGGTGAACAGGCCGACACCGAGTCCGCTGGTGAACACGCCCGCGCCGAGTACATCGGCCAGCTCGAGAACGGACGACTCCGCATCGCCGTCGGCCACGCCTCGTCCCGCGACGATCACCGGCCGTGCCGCGGACGCCGCGAGGCCCAGAGCGGCGTCGAGCGCGTCGTCGTCGACGGCCGGTGCGGGGGGAGTCCACGACGGCATCGCGATCGGCGCATCCTCCGTCGCGGTTGCCTCCGACAGGCCAAGCGACAGCGGAACATTAAGCACAACAGGAGCATTCGTCGACACGAGGCGGTGCACGGCCCGCATGACGTCGCGGGTCACAGAGTCCGCCCGCTGCACCTTTTCGTGCGCGACTCCCACCGAGGCGCACAGCGCTGCGATGTCCAGTCGTTGCATGTGGGTCGCCTCGGCCGGTGTATCACCGGTGATCAGCAGAACGGGGCTGGGGAAGCGGGCGGCTTCGACGAGTGGGGTCAGTGCGTTCGTGAACCCCGGCCCGTGGGTCACCGCGGCGACACCGAACCGGCCGGTCATGCGCGCGTACGTGTCGGCCATGCTGACGGCGCCCGCCTCATGCGACGACCGAACCAGTCGCCCGCCCGCGACCTCGAACGCGCTGCAGACGTACATGTTCGCGTCACCGAGGAGGCCGAACATCGTGTCCACCGATAGCCGGGACAGCAGCCCGGCCACCTGCTCGTAGACCTTCATGTCCGCCTTTCTCGTGAGTGCTCCACCTCACTGTGGCACTTCGGTCGCGATTTCGCAATAGCGGCATTAGATACGCAAATACGTAATTTGACCGTCGGCCCGACCCCCGGACTGCGATCCGAGGGGCACGTATACGTAATTACGTATCTCTATTCGCTACTGCGGAGAATCGATGTTCTGGTGCATAGTGATGCCAGCCACAGATCGGCCTCCGGATCGTCGTCTTTCCAACCTCGCGGAATGAGTCAGCGGAATGGATCGGCTGCGTGGCGCTCATCGAATCCCGTTCACATCAACCACCCTCGTGAAAGGACTGTTCCGGGATGAAGACCAAAGCCGCTGTGAGTCTCGGGGTGCATCAGCCGTTCGAGATCATGGAGCTCGAGCTCGACGGCCCCAAGGAGGGCGAGGTCCTGCTCAAGAACGTCGCCGCCGGCCTGTGCCACTCCGATCTGCACCTCACCGACGGAGATATGCCTCCGCGCTATCCGATCGTCGGCGGCCACGAGGGCTCGGCCATCGTGGAGGACGTCGGCCCCGGCGTCACCAAGGTCAAACCGGGGGATCACGTCGTGTGCAGCTACATCCCGAACTGCGGCACCTGTCGGTACTGCGCCACGGGGCGGTCGAATCTGTGCGATATGGGGGCGACCATCCTCGAAGGGCGATTCCCCGACGGCACCTTCCGTTTTCACAAGGACGGCGTGGACTACGGCAGCCTCTGCCTGCTCGGTAGCTTCGCCGAACGCACGACGGTGTCGCAGCACTCGGTCGTCAAGATCGACGACTGGATCCCGTTGGAGACCGCCGTGTTGGTCGGATGCGGTGTTCCCGCCGGATGGGGGGGACCGGTCTACAACAACGGCATCCGCCCCGGTGACACCGCGGTCATCTACGGCGTCGGAGGTCTGGGCATCAACGCGGTTCAGGGGGCGGTGATGGCCGGCGCCCGCTACGTCGTCGCCGTCGATCCTGTCCAGTTCAAGCGCGATACGGCCCTGAAATTCGGTGCCACACATGCCTTCGCCACCGCGGAGGAGGCGCATGAGGCGGTCCGCGAGATCACCTGGGGTCAGATGGCCGACGGTGCACTGATCTTCGTGGGCACACCCGACGAGAAGGTGGTGCGCGACGCGTTCAACATCATCGGTAAGGGCGGCACAGTCAGCCTCGCCAGCCTCGCGGATCCCGCGAAGCTGACGGTCCACGTCTCCGGGATGGAGATGACGCTGATGGAGAAGACCATCAAGGGTTGCCTCTTCGGATCGTCGAATCCGCAGTACGACATCGTCCGACTGCTGCGGCTCTACAACGAGGGCAAGCTCAAGCTCGACGAGCTGATCACCACGCGGTACACCCTCGAGGAGATCAACAAGGGCTACGACGACCTGCGTGCCGGGGTCAACATCCGCGGCGTCATCATCCACGATCCGGACGCCTGATCCGGAAATCCGAACCAAGACTTAGGAACACCAGAATGACCACCAGTATCGACCAGTTGGAACTCAAGCGCGTGCTCGGCGGGCTGTGGGGGTCGCAGGATCCCGCTGCAGCCACTTTGGAGATCGTGAAGAGGGGAGTGCGCGGTGAGGAGGCGATGCTCATCGACGGCGAACTCGTCACCGCCTCCGACGGAAGGACCTTTGACAACATCAATCCGGCCAACGGGCAGGTGATTGGTGCTGTCGCAGACGCCGGTGCCGCCGACGTGGACCGTGCCATCGCCGCCGCCAGGCGGGCATTCGACGAGACGAACTGGCCCAATGACCCGGACTTGCGGCGCCATTGCCTGCTGCAACTGCACGAGGCCATGGTTGAAGCCGCCGACCTGTTCCGGGCGATCGCTGTCACCGAGATCGGCGCCGCGGTTAGGTCCACCAACACATTCCACTCGGATTGGCCGATCTCGTCGATTCCGTACTGGGCCGACATGGCCACCGGTTTCGACTACGAGCACACGCTGCCCGATCGGCCGTGGGCAGCGGGGACCCGGCACCTGATCCGCCACGAACCCATCGGCGTGGTCGCGGCGATCACCCCGTGGAACTTCCCGCTTCAGACCGCGATGACGAAGATCCTGCCGGCCCTCGCCGCCGGCGCCACCGTGGTGCTGAAACCCGCTTTCCAGACGCCCTGGCACGCGACCCTGCTCGCGAAGCTCATCGCCGAGAAGACGGATTTCCCCGCCGGTGTCATCAACATCGTGACGCCGTCGGACAACGCCGTCGCCGAGCGGCTCGCGCTGGATCCGCGGGTCGATCTGGTGCACTTCACGGGTTCCACTGCGGTCGGGAAGAAGCTGATGGCGGACGCCTCGCAGCGTGTCGCGCGAGTGGCGCTCGAACTCGGCGGGAAGTCGGCGAACATCCTTCTCGAGAAGGCGGATTTCGCGACGATCGTGCCGCAGGCGGCGGGTGTCGTCAGCATGAACGCGGGGCAGGGCTGCGTGCTGCCGACCCGACTGCTCGTCCCGCGTGCCCGGTACGACGAGGCGAAAGAACTGGCACGCATCACCTTTGAGAACATCACCGTCGGCGACCCCACCGACCCTGATGTCATTCAGGGGCCGCAGATCAGCAAGGTTCAGCAGGATCGCGTCCTCGGCTTGATCAACCAGGGCGTCAACGACGGGGCCACCCTGGTGACCGGAGGCAGCACACCCGAGGGACTGGAGGCGGGGTACTTCGTCGAGCCGACGCTGTTCGCCGATGTCGATCCGTCCTCGACCATCGCGCAGCGGGAGATCTTCGGGCCCGTTCTCGCGATGATCCCCTACGACACTGTGGATCACGCCGTCGAGATCGCCAACAACACGACGTACGGCCTGGCTGGTTACGTGTGGGGTGACGAGGACGAAGCGCTCGCCGTGGCGAAGCGGATCCGCAGCGGCATGGTCGCCGTGAACGGTGGGTTCTTCTACGGCCACGACGTTCCCTCGGGCGGTTACAAGGAATCCGGACTCGGCCGCGAGTCCGGAGTGGAGGGTTTCCAGGAGTTCCTGGAGACCAAGGTGATCGCCGTCGGCGTGTGACGGCCCGGCACCGCGCCGTACCGCAACCCGCCCTCACAGATGGGAACCGATGTGACCACAACGACGCATCACAAGCACGGTGACGCCGGACTCGACCGGGACGTTTCACGGGTGGCCGCCGTGGCCGCAGCCGCGGCCAGCATCGAGTACTACGACTTCTTCATCTACGGTCTGGCCGCAGCGCTGGTCTTCCCGACCGTCTTCTTCCCGGAGATGAGCTCCGTCACCGGAGTTCTGTTGTCCTTCGGCACCTTCGGTATCGGGTTTCTGGCCCGGCCGCTGGGTGGCCTGGTGTTCGGTCACTTCGGTGACCTGATCGGGCGGAAGAAGACTCTGGTGGTCGCCCTGGTCGCGATGGGCATCGCCTCGACAGCCATCGGGCTGCTACCCACATACGCATCGGTCGGCGTGCTGGCACCGATCGCGCTGACGGTGCTGCGGTTCGCCCAGGGCATCGCCATCGGCGGGCAGATGGGCGGCGTGGTGCTGCTGGCCGTCGAGGCCGCACCGCCGCGGCGTCGGGGGTTCTTCGGCAGCTTCTCGTCGCTCGGTGCGCCCGGGGGTGTGCTGCTGGCCAATATCGCCTTCCTGGTGTTGACGACATGTGTGTCCACCGAAGCGCTCACCGAGTGGGCGTGGCGGCTGCCGTTCGTGCTGAGCCTTGTTCTGGTCGGACTGGCCGTGTACATCCACGTCAAGCTCGAGGACACACCGTCGTTCCGGCGGCTTCAGCAGATCCAGCAGACCGTGCCGCAGGCCGCCGAGGCGGCACCGAAGCGTTCACCGATCTGGACGGTTCTGCGGACCTACCCCGCGGAGATCGCGCTCACTGCGGGTAGCTACATCGGTATCAACCTGACCTACTACCTCTACATCACATTCGTGATCTCGTATGGGACAAACACTCTCGAGTTGTCGAAAACCACGATGCTGGCCGCGGTGCTGATCGGGTCGACCGCGCAGGTGGTGGCATTACCCGTGGCCGGCGCGATCTCGGACCGGATCGGCCGGGCTCGGGTCTATCTCTGGGGCGCCGTGGGCTCGGCGCTCTTCGCCGTCCCGTTCTGGATGCTGATCCAGACCCGGGAGTTCTGGTTGATCACCATCGCGATGCTGTTCGGTCTGGGCCTGTTGCACAGCCTGATGTACGGGGTGCAGCCGGCCTTCTTCTCCGAGGCGTTCTCCACGGAGGTCAGGTACTCGGGCGTGTCGCTGGGGATCCAGACCGGCGCGGTGATCGGCGGGGCGTTCGCGCCGATGACGGCTACGGCGCTGCTGTCGAGTTTCGGTTGGGTGAGTGTGGCGTTGTACATGATGGCGGGCTGTCTTCTGACCGGGGTCTCCGTCTGGCTTCTGTCACACCGCAACAGCGTTCGACCCGGAGAGGTGCTGGGATGACCGCCCATCCAGGGGTGCTCGCGGCGGCGGACACGGCCGCCGCGGAGGTTCGAGCCCTCGTCACCCGGTGGGTGACCGACGGCTGGCATCTCGAACGCGGTCAGAGATTCGAGTTCCGGCGGCTCCTCGAGGATTACTACGACTGGGAGTCCACCGACGTCGTGCTGCACGACAACGCGGATCCTGACCGGACCCTCGCCCATTCGGCCTCCGAGTACGCGGCGGTGTGGGATCAGGCCCTGGCAACGCTTGTGGTGCTCGACAACTCCATCATCGAAGGGCCGCACGTGACGGTATCGGGCGACCTCGCCGTTGCCGACGTGTGCTTTCGCACCCGATTCGAATTCCGGGACGGCACCGTGGATGTCGTGCCGACCCGATCGACCCTGGCGCTGCGCCGAAGCGGAGGAAGTTGGAGGATCTTCCGCGAACACGGGTCAGCACTGACGCCGGCCGCCGCGCCGAAATAGCATTCCTGGTCGTGAATCGGACGGGTTCACGACCACAGCTTCTCGCTCGGCGTTGCGCGGACTCAGCTCAGTATCGCCCGGGCGGCGCGCTCGGCGATCAGCATCACCGGCGCGTTCGTGTTGCCGGAGGTGATGGTGGGCATCGCAGAGGCATCGACGACCCGCAGGCCGGCGACCCGCAGCACACGACAGTCGGTGTCCAGCACCGTGTTCGGCGAGCGCGGGCGGCCCTGGCTGTCGAAGGCGCCCATCGTGGCGGTGCCGACCGGATGGAAGATCGTGGTGCCCAGTTCGCGCGCCGCCTGCTCGAGGTCCTCGTCGCTCTGCAGCCGCGGCCCGGGCAGCATCTCGTCGGGTTGATAGCGGGCCAGCGCCGGTGCCGCCATGATCCGGCGGGTCATCCGCAGGCCACGCACGGCGATCTCGCGGTCCTCGTCGGTGGACAGGTAGTTGCAGAAGATCTTCGGCTCGGTCAGCGGATCGGCGGAGGCCAGCCGCACGTGGCCGCGCGAGGTGGGCCGCAGGTTGCACACCGAGGGTGTGATGGCGGAGAACTTGTGCAGGGGTTCGCCGAACTTGGGCAGCGACAGCGGCTGCACATGTCACTCCAGATCGGGGCTGGCCAACGACGGGTCGCTCTTGGCGAACGCGCCCAGGGTCGACGGGGGCATCGTCATCGGACCCGACCGCATGAGCAGGTATTGAATTCCCATGCCCGCCCGCGTGATCCAGTTGCGGTACAAAGTGTTGACCGTGCGTGCTCCCCGGACGCGGTAGACACTGCGGATCTGCAGATGGTCCTGCAGGTTCTCGCCTACTCCGGGCAGGTCGACGACCACCGGTACCTGGTGCCGGGCCAGCAGGTCGGCCGGGCCCAGCCCGGAGACCTGCATCAGGTGCGGTGAACCGATGGCGCCGGCGGACAGGATCACCTCCCGGCGCGCCCGCACGTCGATGATCTGACCGTCCTTGAGCAGCTGCACTCCGCCGGCGCGGTGCCGTGCGGTGGTCCAGGCGCCGTGCCGCTGGTCCTCGCGGACCTGGTCGTCGATCAGCAGCCGCAGAGCCCGGGTGTCGGTGTACACGGTGAGGTTGCGCCGGTGCCGGACCGGGTGCAGGAACGCGTCGGCCATCGACCAGCGCCGGCCGCGCCGCTGGTTGACGTGGAAGTACGCGCTGCCGGAGTTGTCGCCGCGGTTGAACTCCTCGATCGGCTCGATGCCCAGTTGCGCGGCGGCGGCCTGCCAGGCGTCGAGGATCTTCCACCGCACCCGCGGGCGCTCGACGCGGATCTCGCCGTCGGTGCCGTGCCATTCGTCGGCGCCACCGAAGTAGTTCTCCAGCTGCTTGTAGATGGCCAGCGTCTCACCGGGACCGCCGTCGCCGCCCCACAGCCAGCGTTCGTCGCCGGTGGCCTCGGCCCACCGCTGGTAGTCGCTGGCCTGCCCACGCATGTGGATCATCGCGTTGATCGACGAGCAGCCGCCGAGCACCCAGCCCCGCGCGTAGAGGATGCTGCGGCCGGCCAGACCCGGATCCGGTTCGGTCATGTAGCACCAGTCGGTGCGGGGGTTGCCGATGGAGAACAGGTATCCGACCGGAACCTTGATCCAGAACCAGTTGTCCTTACCGCCTGCCTCGATCAGCAGTACCCGGTGTTCGGGGTTGGCGCTGAGCCGGTTGGCCAGCAGACAGCCCGCGCTTCCCGCACCCACGATGATGTAGTCGAATTCGGCCACCGCACCAGTGTGCGCGATGACCTCTGCCCGGCATCAGCGTTCGGAGTCCAGTGTCGCCATCAGCGCGGTGGGGTAGCGGTCACCGCAGACCGCGTCGGCGGGGAGGGCCGACTCGAGCCGGGCCGCCTGCTCGGCGGACAGGGCGACGTCGGCCGCCCCGAGTGCCTCGGTCAGCCGGACCCGGGTGCGCGCCCCGATCAACGGGACGATGTCCGCGCCGCGGGAGGCGACCCAGGCCAGCGCCGCCTGCGCGACGGTGAGGTCCAACTCTGCGGCGACCGTGCGCAACCGCTCGACGAGAGCCAGGTTGTGCCGCAGGTTGGCCTCGGCGAAACGCGGGCTTCTCAGCCGCCCGGTGCGCGCGGACGTGCCGTTCGCCGACCAGTGCCCGCCGAGCAGCCCCCGCGCCAGCACACCGTATGCGGTGACACCGATGCCGAGTTCGCGGCAGGTGCCCAGGATCTCGCGCTCTACGCCGCGCGTGGCCAGCGAATACTCGATCTGCAGGTCGCTGATCGGCCGGACGGCCGCGGCGCGCCGAACGGTTTCCGCGCCGACCTCGGAGAGCCCGATGTGGCGGACGTATCCGGCGTCGACGAGCTCGCCGATGGTGCCGACGGTGTCCTCGATCGGCACCGCCGGATCGAGCCGCGCCGGCCGGTACACGTCGACATGGTCGACACCGAGGCGGCGCAGCGAGTACGCCAGCGCCGTCTTCACCGTCGCCGGCCGGGTGTCGAAGCCGAGGTAGGTGCCGTCGGGTGACAGTTGCGCGCCGAACTTCACGCTGAGCTGGTAGCTCTCGCGGGGCACCGTGCGCAGCGCGTCGGCCAGCAGCAGCTCGTTGTGGCCGGCGCCGTAGAAGTCGCCGGTGTCGAGCAGCGTGATGCCGGCCTCGAGTGCGGTGCGGACGGTGGCGACGGCCTCGTCGCGGTCGGCGGCGCCGTAGGCCCCGGACATGGCCATGCACCCCAGGCCGAACGCCGAGGTGCGCATTGTGCCAAGCGTTTTCGTGGTGATCATGCCGCCAGTCTTCACCGTGGGACCGATCGCAACCACGACGCGCTGAGCCCGGGATCGGCGGTCCCTGCCTGAGCCGGCGAAAAACCGGGATGATGGCGTGGTGGACATGGACCGCGCCGCGCTGGCCGAGTTCCTGCGGCGCCGCCGCGAATCGTTGCGTCCCGACGAGGTCGGGCTGCATCCCGGGGTGCGACGACGCACGCCGGGGCTGCGCCGCGAGGAGGTCGCCCAGCTGGTCGGGATGTCGGCCGACTACTACGGCAGGCTCGAGCAGGCCCGCGGTCCGCAACCGTCACCGCAGATCCTGCGCGCGCTCGCGCGTGCGCTGCGGCTCACCGACGACGAGACCGACCACCTGTACCGGCTGGCCGGACACGCCGTCCCGGACCGGGCGGTCCGACGCGACCACGTGCGGCCGGCCCTGCTGTACCTGCTCGACCGGCTGACCGAGGCCGCCGCGTTCGTGTGCACCGACACCGGTGTCGTGCTGGCCCAGAACCGGCTCGCGCGCCTGCTGCACGGCGACCTGACCACGGGCGGCGGCGACGGTCAGACAAGCATGACGTGGCGCTGGTTCACCGAATCCCGCTGGCGCGCAGGGATGTCAGCGGACGACGCGTACGAGCACTCCCGGGCGCTGGTCGCCGACCTGCGGGCCGGCTGGGGGCGACGACGCCGCGACACCGACATGCGCGAGTTGGTGGACAGCCTGCTCGCGGCGAGCGGCGAGTTCGCCGAACTGTGGTCACTGCACGAGGTCGCGGTAAGACCACCGCAGCGCAAGACCTTTCACACCCGGGTCGGACCGATCACCCTCGACTGCGAAGTGCTGAGCAACATCGACGGCCAGCAGTTGGTGCTCCTCACGCCGCCGCCCGCGACGGCGGCGGCGGAGGCGCTTGCCCTGCTGGCGACGCTCGGCGACCAGCCGATCGGCGTCGACGAAGGACGCCGGCAGTCGGATCAGAAGAACCCTTGGGCGGACTCGTTGTAGGAGACGAGCAGGTTCTTGGTCTGCTGGTAGTGGTCGAGCATCATCTTGTGGTTCTCGCGGCCGATGCCGGACTGCTTGTAACCACCGAACGCGGCGTGGGCGGGGTAGTGGTGGTAGCAGTTGGTCCACACCCGGCCGGCCTTGATGTCGCGGCCGGCGCGGTAGGCGGTGTTGCCATTGCGCGACCACACACCGGCGCCGAGCCCGTAGAGGGTGTCGTTGGCGATCGCGATCGCCTCGTCGTAGTCCTTGAACGACGTCACCGCGACGACGGGCCCGAAGATCTCCTCCTGGAAGATGCGCATCTTGTTGTTGCCGGTGAAGATCGTCGGCGACACGTAGTACCCACCGTTGAGGTCGCCGCCGAGCTGTGCACGCTCGCCGCCGGTCACGATCTGCGCACCCTCGCTCTTGCCGATCTCGATGTAGGACAGGATCTTCTCGAGCTGGTCGTTGGAGGCCTGCGCACCGATCATGGTCTCGGTGTCGAGCGGATCGCCCTGCCGGACCGCCTTGGTGCGGATCGCGGCGAGCTCGAGGAACTCGTCGTAGATGTCGGCCTGGATCAGTGACCGCGACGGGCAGGTGCACACCTCGCCCTGGTTGAGGGCGAACATCGTGAAACCCTCGAGCGCCTTGTCGCGGAACGCGTCGTCGGCGGCGAGGACGTCGCTGAAGAAGATGTTGGGGCTCTTGCCGCCGAGTTCGAGGGTGACCGGGATCAGGTTCTGGCTGGCGTACTGCATGATCAGCCGGCCGGTCGTGGTCTCACCGGTGAACGCGATCTTGGCGATGCGGTTACTCGACGCCAGCGGCTTGCCGGCCTCCACCCCGAAACCGTTGACCACGTTGACCACGCCCGGGGGCAGCAGGTCGGCGATGAGCGAGATCAGGTACAACACCGAGGCCGGTGTCTGCTCGGCGGGTTTGAGCACGACGGCGTTGCCGGCGGCCAGTGCGGGAGCCAGCTTCCACACCGCCATCAGGATCGGGAAGTTCCACGGGATGATCTGCCCGACGACGCCGAGCGGCTCGTGGAAGTGGTAGGCGACGGTGTGCTCGTCGATCTCCGACAGCGAGCCCTCCTGGGCGCGGATCGCCGCGGCGAAGTAGCGGAAGTGGTCGATCGCCAGCGGGATGTCGGCGTTGAGGGTCTCCCGGATGGGTTTTCCGTTGTCCCAGGACTCGGCCAGCGCGATGGCCTCGAGGTTCGCCTCGATCCGGTCGGCGATCTTGTTGAGGATCACGGCGCGCTCGGCCGCCGAGGTCTTCCCCCAGGCGGGGGCCGCGGCGTGCGCCGCGTCGAGCGCCTTCTCGATGTCGGACTCGTCCGATCGCGCGACCTCGCAGAACACCTCACCGGTCACCGGGGTCGGGTTCTCGAAGTACCGGCCCGCGGTGGGCGCCACCCACTGACCGCCGATGTAGTTGTCGTAGCGGGACTCGAACGACATGAGCGCGCCGTCGGTGCCCGGACGTGCGTAGACAGTCATATGCAAACCCTCCAATGTGTCGGCCGTCACTCAACCTACGCCGGAGATGGTTGCATCACGGTTGCAACCTTGCGGACAGTGCCCGCAGACTCCCGGGCTCAGGCGAGGTCGAGGTCCAGACCGGCCAGCCGGCCGCGCGCCTGCGCCTGCAGCGCCGATCCGGGCGCGGCGGCGTCGAGCAGGGCGCGCCAACCGTCGCGGTCGTCGCGACCGTCCGGGCTGTTGCACCAGCGGCGCAGCACCGCCGGGTCGCCGCTGGTCAGCACCGCCGTGCGCAGCGTCATGGTCAGCTCGGTGCGCAGCCGGCCGACTGCCGGTGAGATCGACTGGGGCAGAAGCGGTCCCGGGTACCGATCCAGGGCCGTGGCCACGTCACCGGCGTCCAGTGCCGCCTCGACCTCGTCGATGTCGCTGGTGATCGGCACGAGCAGCCGGTAGGGCCGCGACCCGATGGTGTGGGCGCCGACCACCTTGCGCAGCCGCGACATCTCCGCACGCACGGTGACCACGTCGAGATCCTCCTCGTCGAGCAGCATCGCGAGGTGATCGGCGCTCAGGCCCTCGGGGTGGCGGCTCAGCAGCACCAGGATGTCGGCGTGCCGCCCGGTCAGCGGGGTGGTGCACAGGTGCCCGAACTCGTCGGTGACCAGCCAGCGCGGCCGCTCCGAGCCCAGGACGGCCAGCCGTGGTCGCGGCGGTGCCGGTTGCGGGGTGGACCCGGTGAGCCGCAGCAGCGCCAGATGGCTCTCCACCGCGACCGCGGTCGCCCGCACCAGGGCCAGCGCCTGCGGGGTGGCGACCTCCGCCCCGCCGGTCAGGTCGAGGGCGCCCAGCAGGGCGCCGGTGGTCGGGTCGTGGACCGGCACCGCGGTGCAGCTCCACGGCTGGACCACCCGGGAGAAGTGTTCGCTGCGGTGAATCTGCATCTCGGCGTCGACGGCCAGGGCGGTGCCCGGGGCATTGGTGCCTGCGGCGCGTTCGCTCCAGTCCGCGCCGGGGACGAAGTTCATCGCCTCCGCGCGCCGTCGGGCGTCGCGGTCGCCCTCCACCCACAGCAGGGTGCCGTCTGCGCCGGTCACCGCCACCACCACACCGGTGCCGGCCGCATCGTCGACCAGCAGGCGGCGGATCACCGGCAGCGCCGGGGCGATCGGATGGTTGGCGCGTAGCCGGGCCAGCTCCTCGCCGACGGGGGAGAAGGGGGCGCCGCTGTCGGGGTTCACCCCCGTGGCCAGGCTGCGCTGCCAGCTGCGCGCCACCTCCGGCCGCAGCCCGGTGGATTCCAGTGAGGCGGCGTCGATCGCGCCGGCGACGAACAACTCGTGAGCCCGCCGCAGCGCCGCCGACGCCCGCGGGTCGGCGGCGGTCAACGGTCTGGTCGGTCGAGACATCGGCGGCTCACTCCTCGCGCGGGCCACCCCGGCCGCACGCACGTCGCCACCCTACGCCCCGCCGCCGTCGTCGACGTCGGCATCGGCCCTGCTCGATCCGCAGGTGGCGGCGTCTGATCTTGTTAGGGTCGAGCTGCGTGACGTCGACGCCGCGCTCACAATCCGGCTGCATGCCGATGACTCGGGAGGCTTGCGCGTGAGGGAGCGGTTGTCGGTGATCACGCTCATCTGCGGTGGCGTGGCGCTCGTCGTCGTCGGTTGCTCGAGCGGCCCGCCGATGTTCGACAAGACCGAGGTGGCCGACGAGATCAGCTACCAACTCGAGCAGAAGGCTGGCCGGGCGCCGGAATCCGTGTCGTGCCCGCAGGATCTGCGCGGCGAAGTCGGCGCCACGCAGCGCTGCGAGCTCAAGAACGGACCCGAGACCTACGGCATCACCGTGACGGTCACCAAGGTGGAGGGCCCGAACATCGACTTCGATGTGAAGGTTGACGATCAGCCGTCGTAAGCGGGTCTCAGACGACGCTGCTGACGATCGCGATGACCAGGCCGCCCACGGTGAGCAGTCCGACCACCACCGCGGCGACGATCGCACGGCGGCGCTGGTGCCTGCGGGCAGCGGCGATCGCCACCGCGATGGCGACCAGGATCAGCGCCGCATAGGCCGACAGGCCCACCGTCAGCGCCGCCGTCGACGCGGCGCTGGCCAGAGTCGTGTCGTGCATGCCGTGAGCCTACGGCGCTGGCTCGTCGGTGAGCTCAGTAGGTGATGGCGCCGAGGCCGCGGGCCGCCTCCCGCAGTGCGGCGTGCACCCCACCGTAGGCGTCGGCCGCCGGCAGCAGACGCTTGTCGATCTTGGTCACCGAGCTGTAGTTGACGTCGACGACGTTGGCGATCGGGTTCTGCGAGATCTGGGTGAGCAGCTGATAGGCGTCGAGCCGGTCCAGCCCGTACAGCTCACCCAGCCAGGTGATCATCTCGAACTGACCGGCGCGCCAGGCCTCTTCGAGTGGTCGGCCCGACCCCACCGTCATCAGGTGGGTGTCGGTCTCCAGCCGTGGCCAGGCCGGCCCGCCGCCCTTGATCAACTCCACGATGGCGGTGACGTTCATCGCGCCCTCCACCGCGGTGCCGCATGACTCACCCTCACCCTGGCGGTAGTGCCCGTCGCCCAGCGAGAACAGCGCACCCTCGACGTTGACCCGCAGATAACAGGTGGCGCCGGCCGCCATCTCGGGGGTGTCCATGTTGCCGCCGAACGCGTCCGGCACCAGCGAGGTGCGGACCTCGCGGCGGGCCGGGGCGACGCCGACGGTGCCCAGCATCGGGTTGGCCGGCAGCGTCACCTGGAAGTCGCTGCCGCGGGCGGAGAACCCGAGTGTGTGTGCCGCCGAATCGTATTCGTAGATCCACGTGCGCTGCGGCAGCGGGTCCTGCAGCGTGGGGCTAACCGGGATGCTGGTCAGCCCGCCGAAGAACGGGATCAACGTCGACGCGCCCCATGTGCGGGCCGGGGTGAGGTCGACGAAGTGTACGGCCAGCGTGTCACCGGCTTCGGCGCCCTCGATCCAGAACGGCCCGGTCTGCGGGTTGAGGTCCTCGGTGTCCAGCGCGGTGGCGGCGACGTCGTCGACGCTGGTGATGCGCCCGCCGAAGGCGTCCTCGGTCCACAGGGTCAGCACCGTGCCGGGCCTGATCCGCATGACGGGGTCGGCCCCACCGAACGTGAACGCCATCTGCTCGACGGTGGGCCGGAAGGTGATGTGCTCCATACGGTTCAGTGTCGCTACTTCTGCAGGAACCGCGCCAGGCTGTCGTCCATCTCCTCCCACCACGGCGTGTGCGGCGTCGGGCCCACGGTGCCCGTGCAGGGCGAGGAGAACGACTTGTTGCGGTAGCCAGTGATGCTCTCCTCCTTGTCGTGCTCCCACTCGATGAAGTGCCGTCGTACCAGCTCGAGATCGAACTCGGTGTAGTCCGTCAGCGCCATCAGGTCACGCACGTAGTCGGTCTGGAAGTCGATGTCGTCCATGCAGCCGTTGAGACCGTCGAGCCGGGTCAGCCAGTGGTTGATGTCGGCGGCCATGGCCTCGGCGTCGGGCAGCTGGGTGCGCCCGAGGATGACGTCGCGTGCGTAGAACGCCTGCGCGTCGAACATGTTGAACGTGTAGTACTGGTCCTGCATCCCGAGGTACAGCAGCTTGGGATTGGCGGCCCACACCACGCCCTTGTACAGCCCGCCCGGGTACAGCGTGTTCGCGGTGACCAGGCGCAGTTCGGGGTCCAGGAACGGGAAGTGATGCACGTAGCCGGTGCACAGGATGATCGCGTCGACGTCGCGGGTGGTGCCGTCGGAGAACGTCGCGGTGCGTCCGTCAACGCGCTGCAGCGCGGGAACCTCGGTGATCCCGTCGGGCCAGCCGAACCCCATGGGCGCGGTGCGGTAGGCGACGGTCACCGACTTGGCGCCGTACTTGAGTGTCTGCAGCGCGATGTCCTCGGCGGAGTAGCTGCTGCCCAGCAGCAGCAGATCCTTGCCGGCGAACTCGGCGGCGTCGCGGAAGTCGTGGGCGTGCAGGATGCGGCCCGGAAACGACTCGAAGCCAGGATATTCCGGGACGTTGGGCATCGAGAAGTGACCGGTCGCGACCACCACGTAGTCGAATGTCTCGGTGCTGCGCACGCGCTCCGGGAACGCTTCGGTGGTGACCGAGAACGTCTGGGTGCCGGCGTCGAAGCTGACCGAGCGCACCGGGGTCTCGAATCGGATCGCCTCGCGGACGTTGCTCTTCTTGGCACGGCCGATGATGTAGTCGTAGAGCACCTCACGCGGCGGGAACGACGGGATGGGGGAGCCGAAGTGCTCGTCGAAGGTGTAGTCGGCGAACTCCAGGCACTCCTTGGGCCCGTTGGACCACAGGTAGCGGTACATGCTGCCGTGCACGGGATCTCCGTGCTCGTCGAGGCCGGTGCGCCAGGTGTAGTTCCACAGCCCGCCCCAGTCCGACTGCTTCTCGAAGCACACGACCTCACCGATGTCGACGCCGTCGGCGCGGGCTTTCTCGAAGGCGTGCAGCAGGGCCAGTCCGCAGGGGCCGGCACCGATGATGGCGGTTCGTGTCATGCGATCCTCCTCAGGAACGTGGGCGGGTCTTGTCGGGGTCGTAGAAGGGGATGGGAACCACGGTGGCGGGCAGGCGTTTGCGGTGGCCGTCGAGCTTGCCGATCTCGACGGCGGTGCCGGGGGTGCTGTGCTGCACGGCGATGCGGCACAACGCGATGCTGGCCCGCAGGATGGGGGAGCGCACACCGCTGGTCACCACCCCCACCTGGGTGCGGCCGATGTGCACACAGTCGCCGTGGGCGGCGACCTCGTTGCCGTCGAGGCGCAGCCCCACCAGGACACGCTGCGGGTGTGCCTTGCGTTCGACGAGCGCGTCGCGGCCGACGAAGTCGTCGGGTTTGGTCTTCAGCGGCACCGTGAACCCGATGCCCGCCTCGAACGGGTCGGTCTGGTCGTCGAATTCGTGACCGGCCGCGACGAGTCCTGCCTCCACGCGCAGCATCTCCAGGGCTTCCAGGCCGAGCGGGGCCAGCCCGTACGGCTCGCCTGCGGACCACACCGCATCCCACAGGGCGGGCCCGTCGGACGGGTGCACCCACACCTCGTAGCCGAGCTCGCCGGAGTAACCGGTGCGCGACACCAGCAGCGGCAGGCCCTCGGGGCCGCCGAGGCGCCCGATCAGGAACCGGAACCAACCCAGCTCGCGCAGCTGCGGCTGGGCGGGCGGGGACCAGATCAGCTCGGCGAGCAGATCGCGGCTGGCCGGGCCCTGCACGGCGATGTTGTGCAGCTGGTCTGAGGAGTCCTTGATCCACACCTTGCCCAGGCCCAGCCGCTCGGCCTGGCGGCGCAACCACATGCCGTCGTGCGGGTCGCCACCGACGAAGCGGAAGTTGTTGTCGCCCAGCCGGAACACGGTGCAGTCGTCGACGACGCCGCCGGACTCGGCGCACATCGCCGAGTACACCACCTGACCGCGGGACAGCCGGCGGACGTCGCGGGTGACGGTTGCCTGCAGCAGTTCCTCGGCGTCGGGGCCGAGGACCTCGAACTTGCGCAGCGCGGAGAGGTCCATCACCGCGACGCGTTCGCGGCAGGCCCAGTACTCCTGGTGCGGGCCGTAGTTGTCGAAACTCTCGGGCAGCCAGTAGCCCTGGTAGTCGACGAAGCGGCGGGTCAGCTGCTCGGTGCGGTCGGCGAAGCCGGTGCGTTTGGTCAGCACGGGTTCGGCGTCGGGAGTGAGTCGGTGTCCGACCGCCACAGAGAACCTCCTCGTCGAGTCGTACACGCGGACATGGATGTCGGTGGGCTGCCAGCCGTTGGCGGCGTCGATGTCGTCGGGGCAGGCCGACGAGGCGCACACCAGGTCGCTGGCCGCACGGAACAGCACATAGTCACCGGGCCGCGACCACGGCTCGTCCAGCATGAGCTGCAGATCGGCGTCGAAAACCGTGTTGTAGAACAGGTTCAGGGCGGGCCAGCCGGCGCGTTCGGCGACGCCGTACCCGCCGAGCTGGGCGTTGAAGTTGTCGGTGCAGTTGACGTGGCCGGGATAGCCCATGTCGGCGTAGTACTTCGCGGTGCAGGCCAGCGCGAACGTGTCGTGGCGGCCGACGGTGTCGCGCACCACCTCCAGCAGGGGACGGCCGCGCTGGTCGAAGAACTTGCCGGCCAGGCCCGGCCGCGGGTAGGCCGCGCCCAGCAGGGTGCGGGTCATGGTGGCGTCCAGACCGTACTCCCGGCCGTCGTTGAGCGCCCGCGCGTCGAACGCCAGCAGGTCGGAGCACTGCCGTCCCGCCACGTCGATGACCTGGATGAACTGGCCTGCGCGCACCTCGTACGCCATGGCGGTGGCGGCGTCGATCCTGCCTTCCCACAGCGGTTCTGCGAGGGGTGTCGGCAGATCGGGTTGCTCGTCTCGGGGTGAGGTGGCGGCCCGCGAGACCTCGACGAACAGATCTGACGGCGGGTTGTGCAGGTCGCTGTCGACGGGCATGGGGTGTGCGGGCGCGGCCACCAGGATGACGGCGTCGGTGTCCACGGCGAAGCTCTCCCGGGCACCGGCGGGGGAGTCGTCACCGAACAGGCGGGTGGCCACCGCCTCGGCCTGGGCGACGCCGTGGTCGGCGAGCGTGCTCAGGATGAGTGAGGCGGCGTATCCGTCCTCGGTGTCCTTGTCGCCGACCAGGCGGCGCAGCACGGTGGCCGGCGCGTGGGGTGCGGCATCGGGGACGGCCCGGGGATCGGCCGACAGCACGGTCACCTCGGCGGGTTGGCGGCCGAAGAGATCCACCACGTCGAACCGGTCACCGCCGAACACCTTGACCGCGGTGACTCCGCCGGGCCGAACCCGATAGCGCTCGGTGTTGGCCCGCAACACCATTACGGTGCGAACGAGCGGTATCCGACGTAGAACGCCAGCGCGCGGTCGGGGGTGGAGAAGAGGATCCGGGAGCCCTTGGGGAAGAAGATGGCGTCCTTGGCGCGGGCGATCTCGACCTGACCGGTGTCGACGTTCTCCAGGCGGAACTCGCCCTCGAGGACGATCTTCATCTCGTCGTAGTCGTAGTAGTAGTCCAGCGGGGCGTCGGTGTGTTCCAGTTCGAAGTAGCCGGAGCACATCGGCACGCCATAGGGATTGGCATAGACGTCGTCGATGTAGCCCTTGGTGCCCGGGTACTTGTCCAGCGGCATCTGCGGAAGGTTCTGCCAGAAGCCGGAAGTCACCAGGAAGGGGGGAACCGAAACAGTTGTCATATGTCCTCCACGCGAGACTCTCAGGGTGAAACGAAGTCTGCCGTGAGGAAACGTTCGGTGGGTTTCCTGGAGATTAAAGTCTCGTTGCCTGACGGTCGGTGGCGGTGAATCGGCGTCCGCGTCAACGGCGGATAACCAGGGGCTGGCCCCAATCGCTTTGGCGCATACGGCTGGTATCGCGGGGACCCCGCTATCGGCGCCGAGCGAGCAGATGAAGGCAGGAGCCCAGGAGGCGATCGCTGCGTGGGGGACTCGTGGCGAACGGAATCGAAGATCGGCTGGTGCGCCATCAACTTCTGTCAGTTCGGCCGGAACATCCTTAACGCACAGTTGGTCCTTACCACGATGTCGGACACGGTCGATAGCACCTGCCTAGGAACGGCTCACGCCTCGGGGCGCGCCGAGGTCAAGTGATTGCAACCCAGTCAGCCGGGCACGACGGGCAGGCTTTCCAACCGTCGCCAGAACAGCAGCGGTTGGTAGCTCAGTTCCGCCGGGTCGATGGCCATTCGTGTATCTGGGAAGCGGGCAAACAGGCTGCCCAGGGCGACCCGCAACTCCATCCGCGCCAGGCTTGCACCGAGGCAGGAGTGTGCGCCCTTGCTGAACGCGATGTGATGGTTCGGCGTGCGGGTGATGTCGAAGACGTCCGGTGCGGTGAACACGTCGGGGTCGCGGTTGGCCGACGCCAGCAGCGGGAGCACCATCGCGCCGCGGGGGATCGCGACTCCGTGCCACGTGAGGTCCTCGGTGGCGTAGTTGGGTTTAGTGGCGCCGAGGGTTCCGGTGAAGCGGAGGATCTCCTCGACCGCCGAGGAGATCAGCGCGGGGATCTGCTCGAGCAGCCCAGTTGATCGGGATGGGCCAGCATCGTGGCGACTCCCATGGTGATCAGAGTGTAGGTCGTTTCGTATCCCGCGGTGACCAGCAGGAATACCATCGCGACGATCTCGTCGTCGGTAAGGGTGTCGCCGTCCTCGGAGGCGTGGATCAACCCCGTCATGATGTCGTCGGCGGGGTCACTGCGGCGTCGCTCGATCAGTTCGCGGACGAAGTCGATGACCGGCTCCATCTTGTCGGCCGCGACCTCCAGGCCGTACTTGGCGATGCCCTCCAACACGACGTGCATGCCGTCGTGGAATCGGGCGCGATCGCTTTCGGGAACACCGACCATCTCGCTGATCACGGTGACGGGAATGGGGAGGGCGTACTCGGTCAGCACGTCGATCTGCTGGCCGGCGCGAAACCCGTCCAACAACTGGTCGGTGATGGCCTCGGCCCGTTCGGTGAGGCGCGCGATCGCCCTCGGGGTGAACGCGCGGCTGACCAGCTTCCGGAGCCTGAGATGCTCCGGGTCGTCCTTGAAGATCATGCTCTCGGTGCTCATGAACTGCAGCGCCTTGCGCAGAGGGAGGGGTGCGGTACCCGTTACGGTGCGTCGGAAGCGGTGGTCGGTCACGAGGTCGACACAGTCGCGATAGCGGGCCAGCAGGTACACGTCCCGATCTGCAAGAAAGGGCAGGCGGGTACGGAACACGGGTGCCTCGCGGCGCAACCGTTCGTACGTGGGGAACGGATCCGCCAGAAAGTCCTGGCTCTGCAGGTCGATTGACAGGTCTTGGCTTGCGCCCATGGCACCGTCCTTTCGCCGAGCCTCCAGGCTACGCCCGGTTGGCGTAGGCAACCACGCCGTCACCGCCGAAAATTTGCTCCGCACCGTGCATGCACGCCGTGTTGGCTCATGACATCGTCCCTGCAAGTACTGCGCAAGAACCGCGAACGTCGTCGCGTTCGCATCCAGCTGCGACGAGTCCAGACAAGCAACGAAAAATCTTGATCCACAGTTAAGTTCGTGATTGGCGCAACGGTGCCGGTAGCCCACAATATTCGATTCCGCCGTATTCCCCGTGGCACCGCCGCGACGTGCCGCTGCGGGTGTTCCTGCTCAGCCGTCCCGCACCGGATTCGGCTACCACAATGGTGTTTTCGGCTTCATCGGCGGCGATGCCATCGGGCGCCGGGTTCGATTGGGCAGCAATGCGGTCCCTAAATTACATCGCGAAGTCGACCGCATTGGAGGTGATCCCGCCGTACGGTTGGCATCAAGGCAGGCCCAAGTGATTCGGATGCCACCGCAGGTGGAAACGCTCATCGCACCCAGCGACGGTACGCCATCAATTCCGAGACTTCTATGCAGGGAAGAGGCGGTTTCGGAGACGAGTGTCTGTATGACGGCGAGGTTGGCGGGATGGTGCAGCGGAATCTTGCAGAGGCGCGTGCAGGGCACGGCGGGCGCACTGCCAGGAGCGGTAGCTCACGCCTTCGCTGTGGTGTTTCGCGGGTGGAGTCGCTCGGGGCTGGCGACACAGGTCCGCATGCCGTGGGGTGGGTGTGCATCGCGGTGATGGATCAGCCGAAGATCGACATTAGTTGACATAATGTGGCTTATCGGTAATTTACCGACCTGGGCGGATCGGGGTCGGACGGGTCTGGTGTGTGCGAGAACCCCTGGCGGACAGCCCTTGACGGGTTGATTGCCCTCGCCTGGTGCGAGCGATCTACCCGCGTAACGAGTCGGCGCGATCCGCCTCCGCGGCTGGCGGCGTCGACTTCGACCGCCAGTGTCCGTGGCCGAAGGTCGGCGCTCTGGCGCCGCCGGCTGACCGATGTCCGCCGTGGGTCGCCGCTCTCCAATTCCCCTGTCGACCACGCTTATACGTCACAGTGACGAAATGGGTGCCCTCGGCTGGATGTCCGACGTGCACCGCTGACGGCGAAAATCGCGTGTCGGGCAGGCGAATTGAGTAACCGGCTGCGCGACCAGACGGAAACATGACAGGTCCGGCGCTCACCTGCCTGTGTCCTGTGTGCCAACTGTCGCGGTCGGGCAAACCCGTGAGGGCCTCCGAGGTGCCTCGAACTCCCCTGTTGCTCACGTGTGCGCAAGTGACCCGCTCGAAGGTCGGCCGACGTGACTCGACTCGCCACCCGCGAAACGTCACTGTGACGAAATGCTATGTGCGGGCAGTGCTTTTCGGCGCACCGCTGATCCTGCACCGCTGCCGGCATCCGGGCCGCCCCGCCGGGCACACCCGCCGGGACGCAGACGAGCGCAGTGCGGTGGTGATGACGCCGGGACATCACCCATTGAGGTGTTCGCGCGCGGTGGCGACGAACTCGGCCACCAACGGGTTCACCTCACCGATGCGGGTCGCGACGACGACGGGGCTGGGCGGAAACCCTCGCAACGGCACGGTGGTCAGGTCGGGACGCACCGAGCTGCGCCGGTCCCCGACCGGCAGTACCGCGACCGCCTGTCCGGCCGCGACGAGCTCCAGCCTGTCCTCGAAACTCTCGATGAGCGGTCCGGCCGACAGCGGGCCGGGATCGCTCGGCCGGTACGAGTCTGCCGGGAAGATCGCCCGGGCACCGCCGTGGGAACAGATGACCGACTCACCGGGTGCGAAATCCTCCAACCCGACGGACTCCCGGCCTGCCAGTGGGTGATCGGCCGGCAGCACCAGCATCCGCGGCTCTTCATAGAGCACCGTGGTCCGCAAGCCGTCGGTCGGGACGAGCAGCGGCGCCCTGGCCACCAGCACGTCGACCTGCCCGTCGGTGAACGCACCCTCCTCGTGACAACCGAGATGGCGGGTGCCGATGTCGGCGTCGGGGTGGCGGCGGCGCAGTTCCCGCACGGCGGGTGTGATGACGAGGTCCTCGACGTATCCGATGACGATCCGGCCGGCGGGCGTGTACGCGCGGGCGGTCAGCGTCGCCCTGCGTGCGGCGCGCAGAAGCGCATGCGCCTCGGGGAGAAACGCCTTACCGGCCTCGGTGAGCAGCGCTCCCTGCGGGGTGCGGTCCAGGAACGAGACACCCAGGTTGTGCTCCAGGCGCCGGATCTGCCGGCTCAGCGCGGGCTGAGCCACATGCAACTCCGCGGCCGCCCGGCTGAAGTTCAGATGCTCGGCGAGCACCGTGAAGTATCGGACCAGTCGTAGCTCCAGGTCGGCCCCGGCGTCCTTCACCGGTGATCTCCATAAGCGGTCCAACCCGGCGTCATCCGAGCGTATTCCGGGCTATGCGAATTCGGCATACCGCGGTGCCGAGCAGGTCTTGGACAGCGGCGCAGGACGGCCGAACACTCGGGTGCATGAGTAGATCCGACGGTAAGCGCGTGGTCATCACCGGCGGGAGCAGCGGACTCGGGCTGGCGGCCGCGCAGTACCTGGTGGACAACGGTGCCCGGGTTCTGGTCACCGGCCGCAACCAGGACACTCTCGACGACGCCGCCGACGTCTCGGCGAGCGCGGCATCGCGGTGCGCAGCGACACCAGCTCACTTGCGGAGATCGAGGCGCTGGCCGACCGGGTGCGCGACGAGTTCGCAACGGTGGACGCACTGGTGGCCAACGCGGGCATCGGGAGCTTCGACGCGTTCTTCTGTTGGCGACGGTTGAAATCTAGGCCGGAAGCGACGGTCGAAAAGTAGGCCACCCGATCTGATTGGATGGGTGATCTCCTTGGAGGACTGGGCGTTGATCCGGCATCTGCATCGCAGCGAGGGTTTGTCGCAGCGGGCCATTGCCAAGCGGTTGGGTATCGCGCGTGACACAGTGGCTTCGGCGTTGGCCAGTGATGGGCCGCCGAAGTATCAGCGGGCGCCGGTGGCCTCGGCGATCAGTGCGGTTGAGCCGCATATTCGAGCGTTGTTGGCGGCGTATCCGCAGATGCCGGCGACGGTGATCGCCGAGCGGGTGGGCTGGTCGGGCTCGATCTCGTGGTTTCGGGAGCGGGTGCGTGCCATCCGTCCGGAGTATCTTCCGGCCGATCCGGTTGACCGGCTTGCCCATCCGCCGGGGCGGGCGGTGCAGTGTGACCTGTGGTTCCCACCGGCCAAGGTCCCGGTCGGGTTCGGCCAGCACGCAGCGTTGCCGGTGTTGGTGATGGTGGCCGCGTGCTCGCGGTTCATCGCCGCGATGATGTTGCCGTCGCGGCAGGCGACGGACCTGGTGGCCGGGATGTGGCAGCTGATCTCGGGCAGCTTCGCGGCGGTGCCGCGCGAGCTGTGGTGGGACAACGAAGGCGGGATCGGCCGCCGAGGGCGGCTGACTGACCCGGTCACGGCGTTGATGGGGACGTTGGGATCGCGGGTGGTGCAGCTGAAACCCTACGACCCGGAGTCGAAGGGCATCGTCGAGCGGGCCAACCGGTATCTGGAGACCTCGTTTCTGCCGGGGCGGGTCTTCGAATCCCCGCAGGATTTCAATGACCAGTTGACGCAGTGGCTTCCGATGGCCAACGCACGCCGGGTCCGCGTCCTCGACGGCCGCCCGGTCGATGCCCTCGCCGCTGATCGGGCCGAGATGCTGGCCCTGCCTGCGGTGCCACCGGACGTCGACGTGGTGTCCTCGGTGCGACTGGGCCGCGACTACCACCTGCGGGTGGCCGGCAACGACTACTCGGTCGATCCGACCGCCATCGGTCAACTGGTGCAGGTCCGCACCACCCTGACGCGGGTGACGGTCACCCGGTCCGGGCGTGTGCTGGCCAGTCACCAGCGCTGCTGGGCGGCGCGGCAGACCATCACCGATCCGGTCCACGTCGCGACCGCGGCGGTGTTGCGTCGCCGGTACCAGCAGAGGGCCCACCGAGACGCCCAGGAACATCCGGTGCGGGATCTGGCCGACTACGACCGCGCCTTCGGTGTGGACTTCACCGGTGCCGGCGCTGATGGTGAGGTGGCCTGATCATGGCCGACGATCCGATCAAAGACGTGCTGCACTACGCAGGGGTGCTCAAGGCCCCACGTATCCGCGAGTCGGCGGCCCGACTGGCCGACCAGGCCCGTGAGGGTGGCTGGAGCCACGAGGAGTACCTCGCGGCGGTCCTGTCTCGCGAAGTCGCCGCCCGAGAGGCCTCCGGTGCGGCCATCCGCATCCGCTCAGCCGGGTTCCCCGCACCGAAATCGTTGGAGGACTTCAACTTCGACCACCAGCCCGCACTCAACCGAGACCTCATCGCCCACCTGGCCACCAGCGCCTACCTGGCCAAAGCCCACAACGTGGTCCTGCTCGGCCCACCGGGCACCGGCAAGACACATCTGGCCATCGGGCTGGCGATCAAAGCCGCCCAAACCGGCCACCGCGTCGCCTTCGCCACCGCCGTGGACTGGGTCGCCCGCCTCAAAGCCGCCCACAACGCCGGAAGTCTGGCCGCCGAACTGGCCAAACTGCGCCGCATCAAGCTGCTCGTCGTCGACGAGGTCGGCTACATCCCCTTCGAACAGGACGCCGCCAACCTGTTCTTCCAACTGGTCTCCAGCCGCTACGAACACGCCTCGCTGATCCTGACCTCCAACCTGCCGTTCGCCCGCTGGGGAGACGTCTTCGGCGACCAAGTCGTCGCCGCGGCCATGATCGACCGCATCGTCCACCACGCCGAAGTCCTGACCCTCAAAGGCTCCAGCTACCGACTCAAAGACACCGGAATCGACACACTGCCCTCCGCACGGGCAGACAACACGGCACAATAACCACGACCACGTGGCCTACTTTTCAACCGTCGCCACCGGCCGACATTTCGGCCGTCGTCAACATTCTTCGACGTCACCGAGCAGACGTTCGACGAGGTGTTCGCGATCAACACCAAGGGGCCGTTCTTCACGGTGCAGAAACTGGCGCCGCTGCTGTCCGAGGGGCGGGTGTAGTGCTGACGACCTCGATCGCCAACCAGACGGGCTGGGACGCCCTCAGCGTGTACTCGGCCAGTAAGGCCGCGCTGCGCTCGATGGCCAGGACGCTGAGCCGCGAACTGCTGCCCCGGGGTATCCGGGTCAACGCGCTGAGCCCGGGGTCGATCGACACGGGCAAGCTGGACAAGGAGGTTCCGGAGAAGGTCGACGCGCTCAAGGCCCAGTTCGAGCAGAGCAGCCCGATGAAGCGGTGGGGCCACCCGGCCGAATTCGCCCCAGCCGTGGCCTTTCTGGCGTTCGACGCGACGTACGTCGCCGGCATCGAACTCGTCGTCGACGGCGGGGAGTCCCAACTGTGAACGACTATGCGGGCAAGCGGGTGGTCATCACAGGCGGAACGAGCGGCATCGGTCTGGCCACCGCCAGGGTGCTCGTCGATGGACGGGCACGCGTGCTGGTCACCGGACGGACACCCTCATCACTGGAAACCGCGCGGGCGGCACTGGGGCCGGATGCGGTCGTGCTGGCCGCCGACGCCGTCACCGGCATCGATGCGCTGGCCGAACGCGCCGCCGCCGAGTTCGGTGCCGTCGACCTGCTGGTGCTCAACGCCGGCATCGCCCCCACCGGGACCATCGAGGACACGGACCCGCGGACCTACGACGAGTTGTTCGCGGTCAACACCAGGGCTCCGTTCTTCACCGTGCAGAGGTTCCTGCCGCTCATGCCCTCCGGCAGCGCCGTCGTGCTCACGACATCGGTGAGCAACGCCAAGGGCATCGCGACCACCAGCGTGTACTCCGCGACGAAGGCGGCACTGCGGTCGATGACGCGCACGTTCGCCCGGGAACTGATCGACCGGGGTATCCGGGTCAACGCCGTCTCCCCCGGCCCGATCGACACCGGCATCCTGGAGCGGACCATGCCCGCGGCGGAGGCGCGGGCATTCCTGGAACAGGGCGCGGCCACCAACCCGATGGGCCGGTTCGGTGAACCCGAGGAGGTCGCCAGAGCGATCCTCTACCTGGGGTTCGACGCCACCTACACGACCGGTACCGAACTGTTGGTCGACGGCGGGGCGTCCGACCTCTGACGGGTCTGCGGTCTCGGAGTACCGACTCGGTGCCTATAGACCTCCTGCATAATTCGCACGCTGTTGCTAGTAGCTCGCCTCGCACTCATCGATGTACTTTTCGGCCTCCATGTAGCTGATGCCGAATTTGCCTATGAGTTCATACACGCCGCGCTCGTGGGCATCTGGGTCATACGGGTTGCAGTGCGTGTACTCCCAGATGTCGGGGTCGCCGTAGAAACAATTGCCCGAAACCTGAGAGCAGATCTCGCGCGGAGGGGCTGCGTCCGCTACCGGGTTCACTACGAAAGCCGCAGAACCGGCTGCGGTTGTGAGAAGGCCAGCGATCAACTTCGCAATCATCGCGCGAGCCTATCGCCGAGTGTCGCCCTCACCGGCGGGATCGCTGTGTTGTGTCTGCCCCGTTGGGGCTCGACGACACGCCCGATGGCAAGGACGCATATGCCCTGCGGGTGATCAATTCATCTGCCGCAGGTTTTTCAAGATCAAATTGGCGCCCTGGTCAATCTGCGAAGCCGCAGCGAGTCGCGTCGATATGCACTCCCGGTGACCGCCTACTCTGTGATCGTTCACGAGGGACAAGCGGGGGCGGTGGTCGTTGTGATGCGTTTCGTCGGGCGAATCGTCGGCGCGACCGCACTGGCGGCCGCCGTGCTACCGGTCGCCTCCCCTGTCGCCGATGCGCAACCATGCCCCGATATCGACGTCGTCTTCGCCCGGGGCACCGCCGAACCGCCCGGCGTCGGCGGAGTCGGCCAGAAATTCGTGGAATCCCTACGGGCCAAGGCATTTCCGCGCACAGTGGCCACACACGCCGTGAACTATCCGGCCAGCAGCAACTTCACCGGCGGCACGGCGTTCAAGATGAACGTCGCCGAAGGTGTGCGCGACGAATCCGATCACGTCCGCCGCATGGTGTCGGCATGCCCGAACACCCGACTGGTCCTGGGCGGATACTCCCAGGGCGCGGTGGTGACCGCGCTGGCCACGTCCGGCGTGGTGCCCACGGGCATCAGCCGCCGCTCGGCGCCCCCGCCGATACCTGCCCGCGCCGCCGACAAAGTGGCAGCCGTGGTGCTGTTCGGCACCCCGGCAGGCTGGTCAGCCGTTAAGTACGGTGCTGGCGACATCGACGTGGGGCCGGCGTACGCGAACAAGACGCTGGAGTTCTGCGCGCCCGGTGACGCCATCTGCGCCGGCACCGTCCCACCGAAGGACCAGACTTCGCACTACCAGTACGGCGTCAACGGCATGGCCGACCGGGGCGCGGCGTTCGCACTGGGTCTGTGCACGCCCTCGAGAACCAAGCCGAACGGAGCTCCTTAGCAGGAGACCGCCGACGCGTCTCGCGCGAGAACGCGGGCTACTTGCCGTCGGGACGGTGCGGCCCGGCCGGCGGCGGTGGCCAGACGATCGTCGTGTCGCCGGCCTCGCGCACACCCCACTTGCGCTTCGGCTTCCACCGCAGGTCCGGGTGCGACTCGTGGACCGGGGTGATCGCCACCGAGACCCACACCACCGTCAGCGTCGCCGCGGCCACCGCGGACAGGGCGGCCGTCACCGCCAGCACCGCCTCCGCCGAGCTGGTCCGCGACCACCAGAACGCCCCGATGTTGGCGACCGTCGACAACCCCGACAGGTACGCCCCGGCCACACACCACCGGAACCGGCGGCGCCGCAGCGCGACGACCGAACAGGCCGCCGCGGCCGCCCCCAGCGTGGACGCGGCCACCGGCACGCTGGCGCCGACGATCCACACCGTGATCGCGGCCACCGCCAGCACCGTGGAGGCCGCCCACGCCAGCCGGCGCTGCCACGCAGCCAGGTGAACGTCGTCGAGCACCCGGTACTCGATCTGCTTGAGGGTCGCCTCGATCGACTGACTGCGCGACCGCAGACCGAACACGGGGCCCACCTCCTCGAAAACGACTACTTCCGAGGATAGTGACGGCCGCAAACCGCCAGGTCAGAGCTTGCCGTCGAGATACTCCGCGTAGGCGGGCAGATCCAGCTGGCCGTGCCCGGACAGGCCGATCACGATCACCTGCTCGCGCGGATCGTCGGCGACGTGCCTGGCGGCCGCCGCGATCGCGTGCGTCGACTCCGGCGCCGGCACGATGCCCTGCGTCCGCGCGAACTGCACCCCGGCGGCGAACGCGTCGCGCTGCGAGATCGCCACGCCCTCGACCAGACCGAGCTCCACCGTGTGGCTCAGCGCCGGCGCCATGCCGTGGTAGCGCAGCCCGCCGGCGTGAATCGGATCCGGCACGAAATCCATTCCCAGCGTGTGCATCTTGAGCAGCGGGGTCAGCCCGGCCACGTCGCCGTGGTCGTAGCGGTACTCACCCTGGGTGATCGACGGGCAGGCGGCGGGTTCGGCGGCCACGACCCGCGGGTTGGACCGGCCGTGGATCTTCTCCCGCAGGAACGGGAACGACAGCCCGGCGAGGTTCGAACCGCCACCGGCGCAACCGAATACGACGTCGGCGCCGTCCGGTTCGACCAACGCCAGTTGCGCCACGGCCTCCTGGCCGATCACGGTCTGGTGCAGCACCACGTGGTTGAGCACGCTGCCCAGCGCGTAGCGGGCCTCGGGATCGGCCGCGGCGACCTCGACGGCCTCGCTGACCGCCATGCCGAGGCTGCCGGTGGTGTTCGGATCCTTGGCCAGGATCGCCCGCCCGGCCTCGGTCAGCGTCGACGGACTCGAGTGCACCGTGCCGCCGTAGGTCCGGATGAGATGGCCGCGGTACGGCTTGGACTCGTACGACGCGCGGACCTGCCACACCTCGATCTCCAGGCCGAACTGGGCGCCCGCGAACGACAGCGCGCTTCCCCACTGCCCGGCACCGGTCTCGGTGGTCAGCTTCTTCACGCCGTCGACGGCGTTGTAATAGGCCTGCGCCACCGCCGAATTCGTCTTGTGGCTGCCGACCGGGCTGACACCCTCGTACTTGACGTAGATGTGCGCCCCGGTGTTGAGCGCCTTCTCGAACCGGCGCGCCCGGATCAGCGGCGACGGCCGCCACATCGCGTAGATCGCCCGCACCGGCTCGGGGATCTCGATGTAGGTCTCGGTGGACGCCTCCTGCGCGATGAGCCCGCTGGCGAACAGCGGCGCCAGGTCCTCCGGTGCGACCGGTTCCCTGGTGGCCGGATGCAGGTGCGGCGGGATCGGTTCGGACAGCTCGGCCACCAGGTTGTACCAGTGGGTCGGTACCTCGACGGTGACGAGGTCCGGATGGGTGGCGTCGAGCTGTTCGGTCATGCCCGACACCCTAGTGGGCGTGCCTATCCGGCAGAACCGCGTGGTCCGCGCACCAGCGGCAGGAAGACGTCGTCGACGATCTCGCGGATCGTCTCGGCGGGCACCTCGGCCATCGTCATCAACAGCTCGTGGCGCACCAGGTCGACCGGCAGCGACACGACCCGCGGCGGCGGCACGCTGGTGAGTTCACCGCGCTCGATGGCGCGCGCCACGACGGTGTCCATCGCGCTCGGCCCCTCCGCCACGAACGCGTCGTAGAGCTCCTTGAAGGAGCCCTGCGCCTCGTCGAAGTAGGCGCCGAGCCGCGCGGCGATCAGCCCGACCGTCCGGGCCCGTCGCTTGGTGAACTCCGTCAGCAGTGCCAGCACATCGCCGCGCAGGCTGCCGGTGTCGGGCACCGGAATCCGGTCGACCGTCCCCCGGTGCCTGATCACCGCCTTGAGCAGCTCCAACCGGGACGGCCAGCGCCGGTATAACACGGACCGGGCCGCGTGCGCCCTGCTCGCCACGGCGTCGACCGTGAACCCCTCGTAGCCGGCCTCGAGCAGCTGATCCCAGCCGGCGTCGAGGATCGCGGCCTCCAGTGCCGCACCCCGGCGGCGCTGCACGGGGACACCCTTAGAGGACATTTGCGTAGCTTAACGGATGTGGGTAGCGTCGACGGTGATAAGCAACAGTTCTGTATCTAAAGGATCGGGAGACACCGTGTCCACTACCCGCACCGCCCTGATCAGCGGCGCCGGCATCGCCGGGCCCGCTGTGGCCTTCTGGCTCGCCGAAGCCGGCTGGGACGTCACCGTCGTCGAGCGCGCCGAGCGCCTGCGCACCGGCGGGTATCCCGTCGACATCCGCGGCACCGCCCGTGAGGTCATCGACCGGATGGGGCTCACCGACAAGATCGACGCCCACCGGCACCGCAATCCCGCGATCGAGTTCCTCTCCCCCGGCGGCCGCCGAATCGCCCGGATGGATCCCAACGAGGTGCTCTCCGATCCGAAGTCCGGTGACGTCGAGATCGCCCGGGGCACACTGACCGGGGTGCTGTACGACGCGACCCGCCACCGGGCCGACTACGTCTTCGGCGACACCATCACCGACCTGTCCCCCACCGACACCGGTGTCGAGGTGACCTTCAAACACCGTGCGACCCAACGGTTCGACGTGGTGATCGGTGCCGACGGCATCCACTCCAAGGTCCGCGCGTTGGCCTTCGGTGACGAGGGACAGTTCCTGCACCACCTCGGCGCCTATGTCGCCATCTGGGACATCCGCGGCGAGATGTTCGCTCCGGGAACCGGTTACATGTACTCCCATCCGGGGCGCTCGGCGGCGCTGATGCGGTCCTTCGACGGCAGCGAGACGCGGGCGTTCCTGACCTATGTGCACCCCAGGCCGGGCAGCGTCAACCGGCACGACATCTCCGCGATCACCGCCGAACTGGAACGCGAGTTCGCCGCGGACCGGTGGCGCACCGAGGAGATCATCGCCACCCTGCGCGACGCCGACGACGTCTTCTTCGACTCCGTGAGCCAGGTCCGGATGCCGCGCTGGAGCAAGGGGCGGGTCACTCTCGTCGGCGACGCCGCCTACGCGCCGGCCTTCCTGTCCGGACAGGGCACCAGCCTCGCCCTCGCGGGTGCCTACGTTCTGGCCGGCGAGCTGGCCCGACACGACGACCCCGCAGCGGGATTCGCCGAATACGAGCGTCGGGTGCGCGAGTTCGTGACCAGGAACCAGCGTCTGGCGGTGCGCACCGACTCCACCGTGCTGTCGCGGACCCGCGGCCAGTTGCTGCGCCGCAACATCCGGCTGATGGCGTGGCCGGTCCTGCAACGGCTCGGCCTGGACCGGCTGCTGCGCCGGGAACGTCGCGACGCCACCACCGACCTGGCCCTGACCGAGCACGACCTGCGCCGCAGCCTGGCCGACGCGCGGGAGACGCCCTAACCGGTGACCGCGGCGCCGCTCGGCGCGAGAATTCGTGTGAGGAACCGGATCTGGTCCTCGACGACACGTTCGTGCCAGTCCGCGCCGGGATAGACGTCGAAGTGGTCGCACGGGTAGTGGTGCACGGTCGCCCGCATCCGCGTCGCCGCGTCGGTGGCCGAACCGGGCGGCGCGCTGCGGTCCAGGTCGCCGATCTGCACCAGGGCCGGGCACCGCACCCGTGCGGCGTGGGCGATGGGCCGGTGGGCGGCGATCTGCAGTCCCAGGCGGGCGGCGAACTCGTTGCGCCACGTCGGTCCGGCGATCCGCAGCATCCCCTCGACGGCGCCCTCGGCGGTCAGGCCCGCCACCTCGCCGGGCCGGCCCACCACCGGGATGAGAACCGGAGGCTGTCGGCGCACCGCGGCCACGATGTCGCGGAAACACCGGCGCATCACGCGCATCTGGTGGCCGGGTCCGCAGGTGCGCAGCATGTCGGCCGTCACCGCCAGCCCGTCGACCGCTGGTGTCAGTGAGATGACCCCGGCCAGCCGCGGATCGTCGGCCGCGACCCGGATGACGTGGCCGCCGGACAGCGACACGCCCCACGCCACGATCCGCTCCGGGTCCACCCCGTCCAGGTGCCGGGCGTGATCGATCACCGCGTGGTAGTCGTCGACCTGACCGGACAGCGAGACCACTTGCCGTGGCTGGCCGGTGGATTCGCCGAAGTTGCGGTAGTCGAAGGTGATGACGTCGGTGCCCGCGCCCGCCAGCGCCTCGGCGAACTCGAACAACCCGCAGTCCCGGGTGGCGCCGATGCCGTGCGCCATGACGACACACGGCCGGCCCGCCGGGCCGGTGAGCGCGTCGGTGGTCGCGCGGAAGTGCCGGGCCGCGAGGGTGTCGGTGCCGACGGGGATCTGGATTCGGGTGGATGTCATCGTGGGCTCCCTCCGAACAGCGTGGTGTGCCAGATGTGGATGATCGCCGCGAGCAGCGGCTCGGCGGCCTGTGGCTCGTCGTCCGAGCGGATGTGCCGGTCGAGGACCCGCTCGTTCATCGAGATCAGGGCGTGGGCAACGGCTTTGGGGTCGGGCAGATCGATCGTGGGCTGGGTGGCGATGAACTCGCAGACGAAGTCCTCGTAGCGCTGCAGCCACTGGTCCCAGATCGCCCGGGCCTCGGCGTCGGAGTCGCGGGCGTCGAGCATCGCGCGGAACAGTGTGCGGTGCTCGTGCCAGGAGGCGAAGGTGCGTGTCATGGCCTCGGCGACGGTGGTGCGGGGATCCCCGCCGGCGAGGAACCCCTCGATGGCGAAGACGTCGTCCTGGAAGATGCCGGTCAGCAGCTCGGTGACGACCTCGTGTTTACCGGCGAAGTAGAAGTAGAACGCCGGCCGTTTCAGCCCGGCGGCCCGGGCCACCTCGGCGACGCTGACCTCGGCGAACGACTGGGTCTGCAGCTGCTCCTCGAACGCCTCGAGCAGGCGCTGCCTGCTCTCGTCGCCGCGCGACTGCGGCCGGCGCGCGTTGCGCCGTGAGGTGCCCGCCTGTTCAGGCGGCACCGGCCGCCTCGCGGGCCCGGCCGGCCAGGCGCACCGGTCCGAACTTCTCGACCCGCCGCCGCCCGGCGGGCAGTTCCTTCTTGCGCATGGTGCGCTCGTAGTGCCAGTAGTCGACCTGCTGGGTGTGGCGTGGCCGGTCGACGACATGCCCGACGTACAGGCGCTCGTCGGCGGCGATCGCCCGCCACATCTGCTGCTCCGACGGCGGCCGGTAGGTGCCCGCGAGGTAGGCCGCGGCGACGCGGGCCTGACATTCGATGAACGGGAACAGCGTCGGCACCGCCTGTGCGAACCCGATGAACAGCAGATCGTCGAAGCCGGGCTTGAAGATCCGCTTGTACAGCGGGAACTTGTTGTCCGGGGCGGAGATGAAGTCAGGATCGAAGAACGGGAACGTGATGTTGTATCCCGTCGCGTAGATGATCACGTCGGCCTCCACCGACGTCCCGTCGACGAACCGCACCGAACGTCCGTCCAGCCGTTCGATGTTCGGCTTGGCGACCGCGTCACCGGCGCCCAGCCGCATCAGCAGCTCGGCCGACTGGGTGGGATGCGCCTCCATGAAACGATGGTTGGGCTTGGGCAGCCCGTACTTCTCCGGGGCGCCGAACATCAGCCGCGCGAAGGGCTGCAACGCCCGTCGCTGCCAGGCCAGCGGGACCACGGGCAGCGTGCGCGCCACCTTGTCCGCCGGCTGACCGAAGATGTACTTCGGGACCACCCAGGCGCCGGACCGCGTCGACAGGTAAACCTTGTTGCGCCAGGACTTCTGGGACAACTCCGAGACGATGTCGGCCGCCGAGTTGCCGATCCCGACCACGACGATCGTCTTGTCGGTCAGATTCAGCGGTTCGGTGGGGTCGATGTAGTGGTGCGAATGGATGCTCTCCCCGGTGAACTCGCCCGGGAAATCCGGGAACCGAGGATCCCAGTGATGGCCGTTGGCGACGACCAGGACGTCGTAGCGCCGGGTCTGGCCGTCGGCGGTGTCGAGCTCCCACCCCCCGTGCGGCAGGCGCCGCGCGTGCTCGACCGGGGTGTTGAACGTGATGCGGTCCAGCAGCCCGAAGGCCTCGGCGTAGTCGTCGAGGTACTGCTTGATCTCGGTGTGGTGCGGGAAGTCGGGCAGGTCCGACCGCATCGGGAAGTCGCGGAACGACAGGCACTCGCGCGAGGTGTCGATGTGCAGCGACCGGTAGGCGCTGGAGTGCCCGTTCGGGTTGCGGAACGCCCAGTTGCCGCCGATGCGGTCCGAGGACTCGAAGCAGTCGTAGGTGATGCCGGCGTCGGCCAGGTTCTTGCCCGTCGTCAGGCCGCTGATGCCGGCCCCGATGATCGCGACCGTCGGTGATGCAGTCATGGCTTCCTACCGTTCTGTGAGCTCCGTCACGCTCAAGGTAGCAGAGTTCTGACAGCTGTCAAAGATCGGGCGACGGTGCGTCAACGGCGGCGACGGCCCATCCGGCCGGCCAGGCGCACCCCGAGGGTCGGCGGCACGACACGCAGCAGCCCGGGCAGTCGGATGCCGTGCAATGTGGTGCGGCGGAAGGCGATCCGCCAGCCGTCCGGGGTCCGGACCAGGCGGTCGTCGTACCAGCCGAAGTTCTCCACCGCGCCGACGCCGCCCGGGCCCATCACGGTGGCGTCGACGTAGGTGCGTGCGGTGGCGGTGTCGCCGTCGACGGTGATGGCGAAGTTCGTCAACCGGTGCATCGACGGCCCGGAGTGTGCCCCCTTCATGTAGCGGGTCAGCGAGTCCGGGTTGCTCCACGAACCGATCGGCCCGTAGTCGAACGTCGCGTCGTCGGTGAAGCAGGAGCGAAACAGATCCCAGTCGCGGCTGTCGATCCCGGTCGCGTAGCGCACGAGCACATCGATGATGTCGTCACGGTCAGACATGGTCGGCCTTCCAGGGCGTCGGGCGCGTACCCGACGATGCGCATCGAGTCCGCGCCGATGAGCGCGGGTATCGAGGTCACCCGGGTTCCGATCGGCAGGCTCCGCTGGCAGTCGGGCCCGTAATCGACGATCTCCGCGCAGAACTCGTGGCCCATGATGACGTCCCGATCGGGGGCGTCGACGCGCATGCCGGACTTGTCGGCGGCGTTGACCTCCGGATGGTCGACGTAGTGGTGGTCGGACGCGCAGATTCCGCAGGCGAGGGTGCGGACCAGGAGTTGGCCGGGTCCGGGCTCCGGCACGGGAACCTCGCTGATCTGGATCTTCCGGTCCCGATACGTCATCGCCCGCATCGCCACGCGAACTCCGTTCTCAACTATCCGAGATTACTACCCTCGAAAGCTGAATGGAGGCTATGCCCGCACGGGTGTCACGTCAACGCTGGTCGGGGTTCAGGCCGGCCGCGACCTCGGTGACGAGGTTGCCGATGCGGCGAATCTCCTTCAGCGGCAAGGCTCGTCCGGGGTGCACGCCGAGGATCAGCGCCACCCGCCCAGCCTCGTCGAACACGGGTGCGGCGATGGTGGCCACCGGCTGGGATTCGATCTCGGGATCGTCGTCGAAGCGGTAGCCCACCTTGGCGCAGTCGATGAGCGCCTTGTCGAGCACGGCGAGCACCGGATCCGGAACGGTCCGGTCGCCGCGTACCTCGCCGAGCAGCCGGGAGACCCGCGCCAGCACCGGCGTCGTCCAGTCCACGTCGAAGCCGCGCTCCCGGGTCCGCTTCAGCACGCTGCGCAGGCGCTTGGCCGCCGCCGCGTCGACATCGGGATTACGCGCCAGCCAGGCCCGCTGCTCGTCGGGCGGTGCCCAGGCGGCGAAGGCCACCCCGAACGGCGGCGCGTACGGAATGCGTTCGCCCGGCAGGGTCTCGGGCGTCCACGAGCCCTCAATCGCGACGATGACCAGCGAGTCCTTCACCCGCTCCACCACCGACGCGGGCACCCGCAGCTCGGCGGCCAGCCTGGCGGCGGCCTGTCTGGCGGTGTGCGTCAACGGCTGGGTCGCCTCGGTGGCCGCGGCGACCGCGGCCAGCGCGGGACCGGGTCGGTAGACCTTGGTCGAAGGGTCGCGTATCAGCCAGCCCCGGTCTGACAGCGAGTTCAGGATCGCGTTCGCCGTGCCCTGGGTCAGTCCCACTTCACGCGCCACATCGGAGAACCGCGCGCCGTCGCGCCGATTGGCGATGAACTCGACGACATCGACGACCCGTTCCGTGGGTGCAGAGGTGCCCCGTCTCGACATGGTTGTCCCCCCTCCTCGAGACCTTGCAGTGTACCAAGGCTCTCTCGACTATTAGAGACCGAGGCTGGTCGACGGGCGTCGTGGCGGAGCTACCCGGCGATGAAGCGCGCGTCCACGGAGGCGGTGACCTCGATGTCCTGCGGTACCAGTTCGACCGCGGCGGCGTCGGCGCCCGCCATCGCCGACCGCGTCACCGGCCGGCCGGAACCGACACCCCCGTCGGGATGCACGCCGGCGCCGAGCATGCCCGCGTCGGCGAGCGCGACGGGAACCACCGTGCCGAGCCCCAGTGAGTCCGCATACAGCTGAGCGCGATCCCGTGCGTCGTGCACCGCCCGCTCCCGCACCTGACGGATCAGCTGGATGCGCCGCTTCTCCGTCAGCGCCCACGCGATCCGCTCGACCCGGAAACCCTCGATGTCGGCGACGTGCCCGCCGATCCACGTTGACATTGCGGCAAAGTCGCGGAACTTCACCCGAAGGTTCACGCTCGCATGGTGAACCAGGGGCAGCTGTTTGCCGTCGGTGTTCCAGGGACGCGTGGACCGGGTGCGCAACTGATCGGCGGCCCACCAGGTCACCGAGGCGTCCATCAAGGCCTCCACAGACGCCTTAACCGTCTCGAAGTCGGTTGCCACACGGCGGTATACGGGATCCATCGCCGGACCCTCGTAGCCGATCACGGCGTGCACCGTCGCACGCTCCGGCGGGTGCGCGGAGCTGAACGACCCGCGGACGGTGATCTCAGTCGTCGTCACCGGGCCAGCGTAGCGTCACCCGCGCAACGGAACTGCCGTCGCGGCCAGGTCCAGGTCCCAGTTCTCCCCCACCAGCTGGTGACCGAAGCTGACATGCGGCTCCGCGTCGACCAGGACGAAGCCGGCCGCCTGGTAGATCCTGCGCGCCGCGACCAGGACGTCGTTGGTCCACAACGTGACCTTGCGGTATCCCGCGCGGGTGGCGAAGTCGATGCACGTCTGCACCAGCCGGTTGCCGACTCCGCGTCCCCGCCCCTGCGGGGCGACCAGCAGCAGTCGCAGTCGTGCGACGTCGGGATCGTCGGTGCCGACGAGGAAGACGCATCCCGCGCGCCGGCCGTCCACCTCGGCGATCCAGGCGGCCTCCCGCGCCGGGTCATGCCCGCCGGCGTAGTCGGCGACGATCCGGGCCACCATCGTCTCGAATTCGGTGTTCCAGCCGAACTGCTCGGCGTAGATCTCGCCGTGAGCCATCACGACCCAGCCCAGATCGCCCGGCTGGTCGGCTTCACGAAGCCGGAACGTCTCGTGATCAACCGTTTCCGCCATGAGCCTCTCCTCCGATCGGCGGACTGAAACAAGTGTTTCAGTGGCGGTAGCCTATCCCCATGCCCGCCGAGAGCACAACCTCCTCGCCGCGCCGGACCGAGCTGCTGGAGGCCGCCTACCGCTACGTCCTCGAACACGGCATCGCCGAGATGTCACTGCGTCCGCTGGCCGCCGCGATCGGCTCGAGTCCACGGGTGCTGGTGTTCCTGTTCGGCAACAAGGACGGGCTGGTGCGGGCCCTGCTGGCCCGGGCGCGGGCCGACGAACTCTCGCTGCTGGAGCGGCTGCGCGCGTCCACCTCCGGTAGGCCGCTCGGGTTGAGGCGGGCGGTGACCGAGCTGTGGTCGTGGCTGGCCGTCGACGATCACCGTGCGCTGCTTCGGCTGTGGGTGGAGGCCTATGCCCGGTCGCTGGTCGAACCCGACGGCGCCTGGGCGGGTTTCGCGCGGGCGACAGTGGACGACTGGCTGGCCGTGCTCGCCGACCACGGCGCCGACGAGGTCGACGGCACCCGCGCCCTGGCGATCCTGCGCGGGGCGCTGCTGGACCTGCTCGCCACCGGCGACCGTCGGCGTGTCGACGCAGCGGTCGCGCGGGAGGCCGAACTGCTCGGATAGTCCCTCTACTATCAGCCGTAGTAGTCGTCGGTAGGATCTGCGGCCGTGAGCTCCCCGGCGGTGCGCGCACGAGGTCTGCGCGGTGGTCTGGTCGGCGTGTGCTCAGCCCTGCTCGCGACGGCCGCGCACACGGCAGGCGGCGCCGAGCTGCCCGGCGGTGCCGCATGGGTTCTCGTCGTCCTGGCGTGCGCGGCGGTCGGTGCGCTGTCGAGCTCCCGTCCCCTCGAACGACGCGTCGGCCGGATCCCCACGCTCAGCGCGGCGCTGGTACTCGGCCAGACCGCCGGCCATCTGGTGCTGGTCGCAGCCGCGCACCACGCCTGCCCGCTGACACCGTCGCTGCCGATGCTGCTCACCCACGGGCTCGCCGCGGTGGCGTGCGCGGTGCTGGTGAGCCTCGTCGAGCACCTCTATGGGGTGTGCGGACAACTCCTGTGCTGGCTGCGGCTGTTCCACCGTGCCGAACCGCCGCCGGCGGTCGCGGTCCCGTGGTGGCCGACGGCCACCGTCGCGGTGCGCCGTGTCGCCATCGCGCCCGTCGGCACCCGGGCACCGCCGCGCTGCGCTGCGGCCTGATCACTCGACGACTCTCGTCGCATCACGAACACCGGTGATCGCCAACGCGATTCACGCCGGTCGATGACCCATTGACTCCTTCGGGTACCCGCGCGGTCCCGTCATGCCTGAAAGGCGCTGCACGAAATGTTCGTTTTCAAGACCCTGTCCATGAAGATCGCCGGTTCCACCGTCGCGGTGGCATCGGCAACAGCGCTCGGTGTCTGGCAGTTTCACGACCCGGCCGCCACGGTCCAGGTGCCGGCCCACACCGCTGAGCACAGTCAGCACTCCGAGCACGCCCATCCCGCCGCCGAGCACCAGGACCACACGGTGCACGAGCAGCACGCCGGCCACACCACCGACGGTGCGCTCCACGCGCACGGCCCCTCCGAAGCGCACGACCACACCGGCCACGGCGCGGTGACGCCCGCCGGCCACGCTGCGCACACCGACCAGGACCACGCCGACCACGCGAGCGACGAGAGCCACGCCGGACACGGTGACGCCGAAAGCCACGACGCCAGTGGAGATCACGACGGTCACGCGGGCACGGTGCACACCGTCGCAGGCCACGCCGCCCATGCCGGCCAGGCCGGTGGCGGCCACTCCGGGCACGGCGGGCACGGCGGGCACGGCGGTTCCGGAGGCGGGCACGCGGGCCACGACCGCGGTGCGGACACCGACGGGCACACCGAACACGACGGCGGCGCCGGTGGTGACTCCGATACCGGAGGACACGAGGGGCACCAGGATCCCGACGAGCACACGGCTGACCCGGGCGACGAACCCGGCGACCACAGCGGCCACACCGGTCCGGATGACCACGGCGGTCATGGCGACCACGGCGGTCACATGGGCGGTGGCATGGGCCCAGGCATGGGTGGTGGCTCCGGCGATCACAGTGGCCACATGGGTGGCGGCATGGGCGGCGGAAACTCCGGTGGCGGTATGGGTTCCGGCGGCGGTGCGGGCAACCACATGGGTGGTCACGCCGACTCGCATACGTCGCACGACGGCGAATGAGAGCGGCGGGCCGGACCCGTATCACGCGGGTCCGGCCCGCTGACTCAAGGCTTTTCGTCACGGTGACAGTTGCCGCCGAGTCGTGTCCCGCGAGATGACTTACACTTCTCGATCGATGCAACTGAATATCGACTGCCGACCCGCCGACATCGCGGATGGGATGGATGCCCGCGGAGTCGTGTGTCTACCGAACGCGGTATCCGAGGACTGGTTGGCAGAGGCGCGCGACGAGGTACGCCGCTACCTGGCAGAGCACGGTGAGCGCAACAGCCTCGTCCGATCGCCGAGCACCCCTGCTCTGGCCGAAATGATCAGCGACAGCAGGGTTCTCCGACTTCTCACCGACATCATCCGGACCCGCCTGCCCGAGGCCAAGGCGGACGCCGAACTGCTCGACGGTGCGGTGCGGATCATCGCCGGTCCGCATGAGGAGGGCGACGCCTGGTGGTTTCACTACGACGCCAGCGCGATCACGGTGATCGTCCCGATCTTCATCCCGGACGCGGGACGGGGAACCTCCGGAGAACTGGTCGGCCTGTTCAACCGACGCCCGTTCCGGCGCTTCGCGATCAGCAACGTTGTCGGTAAAGCCTTCTCCCAGAGTGGCTTCTATCGACGACGGCTTCTGCGCAGAGTGGGCAAACCGGGTTTCGGTCAGGTGGTCGATATGACCCCCGGCGACATGTATCTGCTGTGGGGTTACCGGAGTCTGCACGCCAACATGCCGTGCCGGTCGGGAGCGCTGCGTGTCACGCTGCTCATGCACTTCGGCCGGATGCACCCCGGCAGCAGGGTGATGTCCGCCGCCGTCCGCGCACAGGACATGATGCGCACCGGCTGATCCTGCGGCCGTCTCGAGCAGCCCCCGCGGGCACGCTCTCGTACGTTCTGAGCCCCGAAGATCGTCCAAGGTTGAGCGCTCGCGCCGGTGGAGGCGGGGCTTGCCAGTAGCATTTCGGGCATGGCCGCAGAGCGCGACGCCCTCTGGGGCTGGGACCCGGACGAGCCCGCGCCCGTCGACCACGATCCGATCACCGAGCCGATCCCGGTCGCCGCTCCCGAGGCCCCTGAGACCCACGAGGTTCCGCAGGTCCACGAGGTTCCGGAGGCGCCGCCCGCCGACGACTGGTACGACGACCGCCATCCCCGCCCCCGGGTTCCGGTCGGACCGCCCGTCACCGCCCTGACCTTCAAGCCCGCGCCGAAACCGTGGTACCGCACCCGGCCGGCGGCCCTCGCCGCGGCAGCGGTCGTCGCGGTGGCGCTGATCGCCGGGCTCATCGCCCTGTTCATCGGCGGGTCCGGCGATGACGATGACGAGGTCCCGGCGCCGGGCGACCAGACCACCGCGGTCAGCACACCGCCGCCGGTGTCGACTCCCACGATGAGCAAGCAGCCTCCGCCGCCCCCGCCGCACCTCCTCCCCCGCCGCCGGAGGAGGAGAACAGGGCGCCGGTGTACCAGCCGTACTACCCGCCGCGGAACCAGTCGCCGTCGAGCAAGCCCGAGATCGGTGTCACCCGGTCACCGATCAGCGTGGCACCGTCGATCCGCGGCCCCGCCGAAAATCGGACCCGGTGAACCAGTTACTCGTAGTTGGTCTCCGACGCCGGGAACGGCCGTGCGGCGAAGTCGATCTGCGCCGCGGGATTGGCGACCGCGGTCACCATGCCGGTCCCGAACGGTCCGCGGCTGTCGAACAGCGTCGACGTGCCGACCGAGATGCCGTCGGCCGTCCAGTGCGAATCGCCCTGGACCAGAATCCATTCGTCAACCGGCAGCCGTGACAGCCCGACGGTGAGATCGCCGTTGATGTAGCCGATGCCCCGGGTGCCGAGGTTGGTCACCAGGCTGGTGGACTCGGCGATCACGACGGCGTGCACGAACGGCGAAACCCTCTCCCCGGACACGACCTCCGGCGAGGTGAAGTAGAACCGCTTGCGTGATGCGTTCTGGTGGGCGCCCGGTGAACGCTCCCAGCCGGCGTCGTCGCTGCCGATGAACGGCAGCATCTCGCCGTCGAGCTCGGGCCGTTCGGGCACTGGCACCGGCGCCACCCACTCCTCGCCCGGCGGCGGCGCCGAACGCCGGTACTGCACCAGCACCGCCCGTGCCACCGGCCGCCCCTCCTGCAGGATGTCGCATTCGGCGCTGCGCACCCGCCGGCCGTCGCGGACCATCCGGACGTCGACCGTGGTGGGCACCCCGCGCGCGGCCCGGAACAGGTCCACGGTGATCCGCGCAGGCATGAACTCGTCTGAGCCGCAGTATCTCTCGAGTTCGGTGGCGGCCAGCCCGACCACCGCCGGGCCGTTGAGGTGGTCGTCGCCCCAGTGGCTCTGCGCGAATCGCGTCGGCAGGTAGCCGCCGCCCTCGATCCGCGTGAAGTAAGACGCTGCAGTGGGCATCAGCGGATCTTCGCACAGCGGCCGACGGCCAGGCCTCCCGAGGGGTCAGGGCCTGCTGGCGCGCACCGCCCAGACGTCGCGACGGCCCGCCCGGTGGCCGGTCATGGTGATGTCCCGGAAGCCGGCCGAATCGCAGAGGGCGGCAAAGGATTCCGCCTGTTGGCGTACCCAGCCGTGACTGGCCAGGCCGGTGGCGCCGGGCTCGACCTGGCGCTCGGCGGCCAGCAGTCGCCCGCCGGGCTGCAGCAGCCGGTACATCTCGCTGACCCCGGCGGCGGCGTCCTGCCAGTGGTGCACGGTCGCCAGCGCCCACACCACCGTCGCCGTCTGGTCCGGCAACGGCACCTGCTCGGCGGTGCCGGTGGCCCAGGCCACCGTTTCGTGGCGGCTCAGCGCGCGGGCGATCCGCAGCAGCTCCGGCGACGGGTCGACGCCGACGGCCGCGGCGCCGCGGCGCGCCGCCTCCCGGACCGCGACACCGGGGCCGCAGCCGATGTCGACAACGGTGTCGGCGTCGGACACCTGCATCAGGTCGGCGGCGAAACGGGCGGTGGCGTGGCCCATCGGCAGCAGAGTCACCCCGAACACGTAGCCGGCGAACCCGGAGAAGCCGCGATGGTCGGCGTGATGGTTGACGGGTAGCTCAGGTAGATCGACGGCACCGGTCATGCTCCCAGCGTGCCCCCGTCCGGCGCGGCGTCAAGTGACCCCACATAATCGGAAGTTGAAAAAGAAAGATTGCCTATGAATCGGGAGCGGACTGTGGTCGAAGTGACGCGGTCGGCGACCGACGCCCCGATCCGGTCCGCACGGCTGCTGGTCGCCGGGCTGTCGGTCGTCGTGCTCACCGTCGCGGTGCTGCAGACCGCCGTCGTCCCGGTCCTCGGGGTCATCGCCACCCAGCTCGGCGCCCCGATCGCCGGGGTGAGCTGGGCGGTCACCGCCAACCTGCTGGCCGCGGTGGCGGCGACTCCGCTGCTCGGCCGCCTGGCCGACCTGCACGCCAAGTACCACGTGCTGCTCGCCGTGCTGGCGGTGGTGCTGGCCGGGTCGATCCTGGCCGCCACCACGTCGTCGCTGGCCCTGCTGATCGTGGCGCGGGTGCTGCAGGCGCCGTCGTACGCGCTCTATCCGATCAGCATCGCGATCCTGCGCGAGGAGCTGCCGCAGACGCGGCTGATGTCGGCGATGGCGGTGCTGTCCGGCACGCTGGGCTTCGGCGGCGGCGCCGGCCTGGTCGTCGTCGGCCTGCTGATGAGCGGCGACGCCGACTACCACCGGGTGTTCTGGCTGACCACCGCGTTCACCGTCGCCGTCGTCGCGATCGTCGTGCTGGTCGTGCCCCGCCGGCCACGCAGTGCGCACGGCACCATCGACTGGTGGGGCGCGGCCGGCCTGGCCACCGGTCTGTCGGCGCTGCTGCTGGCGATCACGCAGGGCCGGGACTGGGGCTGGACGTCGCCGGCCACCGTGGGCAGCGCGCTGGGCGGGCTCGTCCTGCTGGTCATCTGGTGGTGGTGGGAGCGCCGGATCGGCCAGCCGTTGGTGTCGACCCGGATGCTGACCCGCCGTCCGATCCTGCTGACCAACCTGGCCACCATCTTCGTCGGTATGGGGCTGTACTTCGCGTTTCTCGGGCTGACGCTGTTCGTGCAGGTTCCGCGCGACGCCGCCGGATACGGGTTCGGTGCCAGCGTGCTGCAGGCCAGCCTGGTCTACCTGCTGCCCGGAGCGTTCACCGGGTTCGTCGTCGCACTGGTCAGCGGCCGGTTCATCGACCGCTTCGGTGCCCGCCCGGTGCTGGTGGTGGCCGCCGCCGCCGGTGTCGCGGGCTTTCTGGTGGCCGCGTTCGCCCACTCGTACACCTGGCAGGTAATCATCGCCAGCGTGCTGGCCAACGGCTACATCAGCCTCGGCTACGGCGCGCTGCCGGCCCTGGTGGTCAGCGAGGTCGACGCGGGTGAGACCGGGGTGGCGACGAGCATGAACGCGATCGCCCGCACGATCGGCAGTTCGGTGGCCGCGGCGCTGGTCGCCATGCTGCTCAGCCGCACCGTGGCCGGGGTGCCGATGGAGAGCAGCTTCCTGGCCGTGTTCCTGGGCGGTGCGGTGACCTCCGCGCTCGTGCTGGCGCTGATCGCCGTCTCGCGACCGACGCCACGGCCGGCCACCGCGGGTGCGGAATCAGAGCAGGCGCGCTACGAAACCCGTGCCATGAACCACGAGTGGGGTTAACGCAGCGCCGCGAGGTTGGCCACGGACTTGCGCACATCCGACTCGATCACCTTGGCGACCAGGGTGCCGATGCGGGTGCTGAGCAGCCCGCCGGACAGGTCGGCCACCACCTGGAACGTCGAGCCGCCGCCGTCGTCGCGCACGCACATGGTCAGCGCGATCCGCACACCGGGCCGGCCGCGCCCGGTCAGCTCGATGACCTTGGGCTCGTCGTAGCGGGTCACCCGCCAGTGGATGGTGTTGCGGAACCCCTTGACCTTGATCAGCGAGGACACGCACGTCCCGACCTCGATGTCGGCGGGCACCTCGCTGCGCCAGCCGCCGAAGATCGTCAGCCACTCGTCGAAGCGGCTCAGGTCCGAGGCCAGCGCCCAGGCGTTCTGCGGGCTGAGATCCGACGACACCGAGACATCCACTGCTGCCATGTCCCCCCGGTACCCGACACCCGGCCCGGTAAACGGCCGTTCGGGGCGATCTTGGTCCCCGCAGGTGCGAAACTGATCGCGAAGGCGACGCGATGCGAGACCGACCAGGGGACCGACCGGGGCAGTCGGCCGGTGTGACGACGCCCATAGAGACGCCTCTTCTCGTACTGAACAGGGCGGAAAACGAAGGAATCCATTGTGGATTTGTAAATTCGTTGCGGAAACGGTTGCGAAGGGCCGCGTCATCCGCGATTGTTTTTACAGCTTTTCGGGGGGCTGCTTGAGGAGGGTCTGCACTGACCGGGTCAAAAATCACCGCTGTCGACAAATCGTCGAGCAACGACGGGACGTCCGCCAAGGGCGCTCCGGTCATCGAGATCGAACACGTCACGAAACGGTTCGGTGACTACGTCGCCGTGGCCGACGCGGACTTCTCCATCGCGTCGGGCGAGTTCTTCTCGATGCTGGGGCCGTCCGGGTGCGGCAAGACCACGACGTTGCGCATGATCGCCGGGTTCGAGACCCCGACGTCCGGTGCCATCCGGCTGGAGGGCAGGGACGTGTCGAAGGTGCCGCCGCACAAACGCAACGTCAACACCGTCTTCCAGCACTACGCGCTGTTCCCGCACATGACGGTGTGGGACAACGTCGCCTACGGGCCGCGCAGCAAGAAGCTGGACAAGGCCGAGGTGCGCAAGCGGGTCGACGAGCTGCTCGAGATCGTGCGGCTCAGCGACTTCGCCGACCGCAAGCCCGGCCAGCTCTCCGGCGGCCAGCAGCAGCGTGTCGCCCTGGCGCGCGCGCTGGTCAACTACCCCAGCGCGCTGCTGCTCGACGAGCCGCTGGGCGCTCTGGACCTCAAGCTGCGCCACACCATGCAGTTCGAGCTCAAGCGCATCCAGCGCGAGGTCGGGATCACGTTCATCTACGTGACCCACGACCAGGAGGAGGCGCTGACGATGAGTGACCGCATCGCGGTCATGAACGCCGGCAACGTCGACCAGATCGGCACGCCCACCGAGATCTACGACCGGCCCGCCACGGTGTTCGTCGCCAGCTTCATCGGCCAGGCCAACCTGTGGAGCGGCCGCCAGACCGGACGCACCAACCGCGACTTCGTCGAGGTCGACGTGCTCGGGACGACGCTGAAGGCCCGGCCCGGCGAGACGACGATCGAACCGGGCGGCCACGCCACCCTGATGGTGCGCCCGGAGCGGGTGCGGGTCTCCGTCGAGGAACCGACCGGCGACATCGCCACTGTGCGGGCGACGGTCACCGACCTGACCTTCCAGGGGCCGGTGGTGCGGCTGTCGGTGGCCGCGCCGGACGGCTCGCCGGTCGTCGCGCACGTCGGCCCCGAACAGAACCTGCCGTTGCTGCGGCCCGGTGACGAGGTGTACGTCAGCTGGGCGCCGGACGCCTCGCTGGTGCTGCCGGCCGCTGACATCCCGACCACCGAGGATCTCGAAGAGATGCTCGACGCTCCCTAAGTGCGGGGTCGTCTCCGCTTCCCCACCTTCCCTCGACGAAAGGCATAGTCGCCATGTCCAATCTGGATCCCCGCCTCGCCCGCTTCGCCGCCAACCGCACGTCGCGCCGCCGCTTCCTCGGCGGAAGCGCCGCGGCCGCCGCAGCGCTGGCGCTCGGCCCGTCGCTGCTGGCCGCCTGTGGCTCCGACAGCTCCCCGGCGGGCGACACCTCCACCGAGGGTGGCCCCGCCAGCGGCACCCTGCGCGTCTCGAACTGGCCGCTGTACATGGCCGACGGGTTCATCGCCGCGTTCCAGCAGGCGACGGGCATCACCGTCGACTACAAGGAGGACTTCAACGACAACGAGCAGTGGTTCGCCAAGGTCAAGGAGCCGCTGGCCCGTAAGCAGGACATCGGCGCCGACCTGGTGAACCCGACGTCGTTCATGGCGAGCCAGGTGCACGGCCTGGGCTGGCTCAACGACTTCACCCCCGACGGCATCCCGAACAAGAAGAACCTGCGCGAGGATCTGCTCAACGCGCAGATGGATCCCGGCCGCAAGTGGAGCGCCCCGTACATGGCCGGCATGGTCGGCGTGGCCTACAACCGCGCCGCCACCGGCCGCGAGATCACCACGATCGAGGATCTGTGGGCTCCGGAGTTCAAGGGCCGCGTCAGCCTGTTCACCGACTTCCAGGACGGCCTGGGCATGATCATGCAGTCGCTGGGCGGTGACCCGGCGGCGCCGACCCTGGAGTCGGTGCAGAAGGCCATCGACGTGGTGGCCGAGCAGAAGGCCAAGGGCCAGATCCGCCGGTTCACCGGCAACGACTACGCCGACGACCTCGCCGCCGGCAACATCGTTATCGCCCAGGCGTATTCGGGTGACGTGGTGCAGCTGCAGGCCGACAACCCGGATCTGCAGTTCGTGGTGCCGGAGTCGGGCTGCACCGACTTCCTCGACACCATGGTCATCCCCTACACCACGCAGAACCAGAAGGCGGCCGAGGCCTTCATCGACTACATCTACGACCGGGAGAACTACGCGAAGCTGGTGGCCTACACCCAGTTCGTGCCGGTGCTGTCGGACATGACCGAGGCGCTCGACAAGCTCGATCCGGAGCTGGCCAAGAACGAACTGATCAACCCGTCGCCGGAGACGCTGGCCCGGGTCAAGGCGTGGGCGCCGCTGGAGGACGAGCAGAAGCAGGAGTACGCCACCCTGTACGCCGCAGTCACGGGCGGCTGATCGATGGCAGGAGTCGCCACCAGCGGGCGCCAGCGCAGCAGGATCGCCCCGTACCTGATGGTCCTGCCTGCGCTGGTGTACCTCGCGATCTTCTTCGTCGTTCCGTTCATCACGCTGGCGCGGATGTCGCTGTCGACCGCGAGCGGGTCGGTTTTCCTTCCGACACTGACGTTTTCGTGGGACTTCGGCAACTACGCTCAGGCGTTCTCGGACTTCCGGGGCCCGATCCTGAGGTCGTTCGGGTACGCGACCACGGCGACCGTGCTGTGCATCGTGCTGGCGTTCCCGCTGGCCTACGTGATCGCGTTCAAGGCGGGGCGGTTCAAGAACCTCATCCTCGGCCTGGTCATCCTGCCGTTCTTCGTGACGTTCCTGATCCGCACCATCGCGTGGAAGACGATCCTGTCCGATGACGGCTGGGTGGTCGACGCCCTCAACGCGCTGGGGCTGCTCAGCGAGGGCCGGCTGCTGTCGACGGGCTGGGCGGTGATCGGCGGGCTGACCTACAACTGGATCATCTTCATGATCCTGCCGCTGTACGTCAGCCTGGAGAAGATCGACCCGCGGCTGATCGAGGCGTCCAAGGACCTCTACTCGTCGAACTTCCGTAGCTTCACGAAAGTGATTCTGCCGCTGTCGATTCCGGGTGTACTGGCGGGCAGCCTGCTGGTGTTCATCCCTGCCGCCGGTGACTTCATCAACGCCGAGTACCTGGGCAGCACGCAGACCACGATGATCGGCAGCGTGATCCAGAAGCAGTTCCTGATCGTCAAGGACTACCCGACCGCCGCGGCGCTGTCGATGGTGCTGATGATCATCATCGTGACCGGGGTGCTGCTCTACACCCGGGCGCTGGGCACGGAGGACCTGGTATGACCGCGACCGGCTTGTCCGAGGCTACCTCCCCGGAGGCGGCCCCCGTTGTGAAGGGCTCGCGCAAGTGGGGCGATCTGCTGCTGCGGGCGGTCGCGGGTCTGGTACTGCTGTACCTGTTCCTGCCGATCTTCGTGATCGTGCTGTTCTCCTTCAACGATCCGCAGGGCAAGTTCAACTACAGCTGGCAGGGCTTCACCCTGGACAACTGGAAGGACCCGTTCAAGTACCCGGCGCTGACCGAGGCGCTGAAGATGAGCCTCAACGTCGCCGCGGTGTCGACCTCGATCGCGCTGGTGCTGGGCACGCTGGTGGCCATCGCGCTGGTGCGTCAGCGCTGGCGGGGTCAGCGGGCGGTGGACACGTTTCTGATCCTGCCGCTGACCGCCCCCGAGGTCGTGATGGGTGCGGCGCTGCTGGTGCTGTTCCTGGACCTGGGCTGGGCCACCGGCTACACGACGATCGTGTTGGCGCACATCGCATTCGAGGTGAGTTTCATCGCGATGACGGTGCGCGCCCGGGTGCGCGGGTTCGACTGGACGCTCGAGGACGCCTCGCTGGATCTGGGCGCCAGCCCGGCGCGGACGTTCTTCAAGGTGACGCTGCCGCTGATCGTGCCGGGCATCGTCGCGGCGGGCATGCTGTCGTTCGCGCTGTCGCTCGACGACTTCATCATCACCTACTTCGTCAGCGGCTCGACGGTCACCTACCCGCTGTACGTGAACGCGGCGGTCAAGGCGGCGGTGCCGCCGCAGATCAACGTGCTCGCGACGGCGATCCTGGTGGTCAGCCTGGTGCTGCTGGCGCTGGGAACGCTCTACCGGCGCAAGCGGATCGACGTCTCCTAGCGCGTCCCCTAGAGCGTCACGGTCACCGCGACGCGACCCTGCGCGTCGCGGTGCGCCACCGCATGCCCGGTCTGGTCGCGGCCGTCGAGGTTGAGCAGGGTGAGCGGTCCGCCGTCACCGGTGAAGTTGCGCCACCACACCTTCTTGTCGGGCGCCATGACGTGGATGGTGATCTCGTCGCCGCTGCGCCGGTACGCCACCGGGGTCTCGACGACCCGCCCGGTGCGGCGACCGGTGTAGCGGATCCGGATCATGCTGCGGCGCGCGAACCGGCCGAGGATCGGCGCCTCGATCAGTCCGACGAACAGTTTGTTGAACACCCCGACGAGCGGGGAGCCGAAGATTCCGCGGTCCATGCCGCCAATCTATGCCGGTTCAGGCGCCGACGTCGGC
>Ga0180215_1000293_pt1 | contig 67425 bp, 63 predicted proteins | sample eDN3rd37CBELigBY_FD_128871 | JGI IMG/M metagenome (GOLD analysis project Ga0180215, IMG submission 128871) | Enriched backyard soil microbial communities from Emeryville, California, USA - eDNA 3rd pass 37_C BE-Lig BY (version 2) (version 2) | ecosystem: Environmental > Terrestrial > Soil >...
ACTACCCGCTTCTTTCAGCGCTGACCTCGCGATCAGGCGCCTTGCGGTTCGTGTGGGTCGCTGCGACCAGCTTCCCAGAGGACTTGCACCTCCTAGCCAAGGCCCATGCCGGGCACACAAAGGCGAAGGGCCGGCCCGCATCGCTGCGAACCGGCCCTTCGTTTGGTGCCCAGGAGAGGACTCGAACCTCCACGGGGTTGCCCCCACTAGACCCTGAATCTAGCGTGTATACCAATTTCACCACCTGGGCATAGGCGGCGTGTGGGGCGGTCTTTTACGCGTGAGCCGTCCCCTCGTCAAGCAGCAAAAACGCAGCTTCCGCGCGAATTCATCCCGCCCGCCTGCACGCGCGGACGATCGCCTCCACCTGCGGCAGACAGCTGCTGCAGTGGGTGGTGGCGCCGGTCCTGCGGGCGATCTCCTCCACGTCGCAGCCCGCTGCGGCGAGGGACTCGATCTCCTCCTCCTCCACGCAGTGGCAGCGGCAGACGAAGGCCCTGCCGGCGCCGAAGGCACCGTCGCCCCAGTCGTCCTCGTCGCGGAGCGCCTCGAGCTCCGCGAGGTCGTCCTCGTCCCAGCCGGGCAAGCGGCTAGTCCTCGACCTCTTCGAGCCAGGCCATCTGGATCGCCTCGAGGATCTTCTCGTTGCTCTTCTGGGGATCGTCCTCGAAGCCCGGGAGCTCGGTGATCCAGCGGTGCATGTCGGTGAAGCGCACGGTGAGCGGCTTCACGTCGGGATGGGTCTCCGCCAGGCCGATGGCGATCTCGCGCACGTCGGTCCACCGCATCGCTGCGCCCTCCTACTTCTTGAGATCCTCGCCGCGCGCCTCCGCCGCCCGCCGCGCGTCGGGGTTCTCGTCATACCAGGCCTTGATCGACTCCTCGCTCACCTCGACCACCAGGTCGGCGCCCGCCACCTCGGTCTGGCAGCCGAGGCGCGACACCGGCCGCACGTCGAAGGCCTTGTCGAGGATGTCCTCCTCGCGATCGCTCGGCTCCTCCACCGAATCGTAGCCCTGGCGCACGTAGACGTGGCAGGTGGAGCAGGCGCAGACGCCGCCGCAGGAGTGGCCGACCTTCACGCCCTTGTCCTCGACCCGCTCCGCCGCCTCGAGGATGGTGGTCCCCGGCTCGACCTCCACGGTCACGTCCCAGTTGAGGAAGGTGATCTTCGGCATCGTCGCTACTCCCCGAACTCCGCCACCGAGTGGCCCTGCAGCGCGGCCTGGATCGCCTTCTCCATCCGCCGCTTCGCGAAGTCGCTCGACGCCTGATCGAGATCGCTCACCGCGAGGTTGATCCTGTCGTGGTCGTTGGTCTGCATCGCCTCGGCCAGCTTCGCCTCCGCCGCGGCGATCCGCTCCCGCTCGCCCGGCGCGAGGAGCGCGGCGTCCGCCTCCAGCGCCTTGTGCAGATCGTGGAGGACGCGCTGCGCCTCCACCTTCGCCTCCGCGGCGAGGCGGACCATCACGTCCTCCTCCGCGTGCTCGAGGGAGGCAATGAGCATGTCCTCCACCTCCTCGTCGGTGAGGCCGTGGGAGGGCTTGACGGTGATCGACTGCTCCACGCCGGTGGTCAGCTCCTTCGCGCTCACGCTCAGGATGCCGTCCGCGTCCACCGCGAAGGTGACCTGCACGCGGCCCAGGTTGGCGGGCATCGGCGGGATCCCCGAGAGGCGGAAGCGCGCCAGCGAGCGGCAGTCCTGCACCAGCTCGCGCTCGCCCTGCACCACGTGGATGTCCATGCCGGTCTGGTTGTCGGCATAGGTGGTGAAGATCTGCGCCGCCGAGGTGGGGATGGTGCTGTTGCGGTGGATGATCTTCTCCACCACGCCGCCCATCGTCTCCACGCCCAGCGAGAGCGGGATCACGTCGAGGAGGAGCATGTCCTCCCGCGGCTTGCCCGCGAGGTTCTCCGCCTGGATCGCCGCGCCGATCGCCACCACCCGGTCGGGATCGATGTCGGCGAGGGGCTGCTTGCCGCCGAAGATCTCGGAGACGAAGCGGCGCACCAGCGGGACGCGGGTGGAGCCGCCCACCAGCACCACGCCGTCGATCTGGCTCGGCTCCACCTCCGCGTCGCGGAGCGCGCGGCGGCAGGCCACCGCGGTGCGCTGCACCAGCGAGGCGATGAGCGACTCGAACTGGGCGCGGGTGACCTCCACCTCCACCCGCCGCTCGGGCAGGGGCAGGACCACCACCGTGCTCTCCCTGGCGGTGAGCTCGTGCTTGGCGGCGCGCGCCGCGGCGAGGGCCGCCTGCACCGCGTGGGGATCGGCGCCCAGGTCCCTGCCGATGGCGGGGGAGACCTGGTCGAGGAGGGCGCGGGCGAGGGCGCGATCGAAGTCGTCACCGCCGAGGGCCGAATCGCCCGCGGTGCTCTTCACCTCGAAGACGCCGTCCACCAGGCGGAGGATGGAGATGTCGAAGGTGCCGCCGCCCAGGTCGTAGACGGCGAAGGTCCCCTGCGCCCGCCGGTCGAGGCCGTAGGCGAGCGCCGCCGCGGTGGGCTCGTTGAGCAGGCGCAGCACTTCGATCCCCGCCAGCCGCCCCGCGTCCTTGGTGGCCTGGCGCTGGGCGTCGTCGAAGTAGGCGGGGACGGTGATCACCGCGCCGCCCACCTTCTCGTCGAGCGCCGCCTCCGCCTTGCGGCGCAGGTGCTTGAGGATCTCCGCGGAGACCTCCACCGGCGAGACGATCCTGCCGCCCACGTCGAAGCGGACGATGGCGTCGCCGGGCTGGGAGGCGAAGCGGTAGTGGCCGAGGCGCTTCGTCTCGGGATCGTCAGGCCCCTTGCCCATGAAGCGCTTCACCGAGGCGATGGTCTCGTGGGGGTGGGCGGCCGCCTTGGCCACCGCCTCGCGGCCGACCAGCGCCGAGCCGTCCTCCAGGTAGTGGACCACCGAGGGGACGAGGACGTCGCCGTCCACCGGGACGGCGTGGGCCTCGCCGGCGTCGTCCACGTAGGCGACGAGCGAGTGGGTGGTGCCCAGGTCGATGCCCACCGGCTTGCCGTAGGGCTTGAGGGGGTCGCGAATCTGCAGAAGGCCGGACTCAGCCATGTTCTTCCTCGAAGGCCTCGTCTTCCCAGGCCCTCACCTCGCCGAGGAAGCGATCGTGGTAGCGCAGCATGGCGAGCTGGCGCGCCGCTTCCTCGTCATCGTTGCGATCGAATGCGTTGCCCAGGGCCTCGAGCGCCGCGGCCCGCGCCGCGCGCACCTGGGCAGCGAGCCTCTGGCCCGCCTCGAAGTCCTTCTTCGCGCGCGCCTCGCCGAAGGCCTCGCGCAGCTCCATCACGTCCATCAGGAAGGTGGGCGGCAGCCACCTGCCCGCGCCCTCCGACCCGGTCTCGCCCAGGTCGATCCCCCGCTGCTTCAGCAGCCACGCGGCGCGACGCGCGGGGTCCTTGAGCACCCGCCACGCGTCGTTGAGGGCGATCGTCTTCTCCAGCGCCATCCGCCGCGCGGTGGCGCCGCCCGCTGCGTGGCGGTCGGGGTGGAGGAGGCGCGTCAGCTCACGGTAGCGCTCCTCGAGCGCCCTTTCGTCGATGCGGAAGCCCGGCTCGATGCCGAAGATCTCGAAGTAGTTGGCCAATGACCTCTCCAACGCCGACGCCGCAGCCTCCTTACGGAGAAGCCGGCTCCTCCCGCCCGATCGGAGCGGGATGCCGGCTTCCCCTCGCTGCGCCGAGCGTCTGTCGTCGGTCCGGCGCAGGCCGGCCCGCTCTCCCGGGCTCGCGCTTCGCGCGAGCAACGCTCCTTCTCGCGTTCGCTCCGCTGCGCCTCAGACGGTGAACGACTCGCCACACCCGCACGACTTCTTCGCGTTGGGGTTCTCCAGCTTGAACCCCGACTCGAGCCGGGTGGTGTGGTAGCTGAGCGTGGTGCCGATCAGGAAGATGTAGCTCTTCGGATCGACCACCACCTTGACCCCGTGCTCGGAGAAGACGCGATCGCGCTCCTTCGGCTCGTCGGCGAACTCCATGTCGTACTGCATGCCGGTGCAGCCGCCGCCGCGGACGCGGATGCGGAGCGCCGCGTCGGGCGTGCCGCGATCGTCGAGGAGCTTGCGGATCCGCGCCGCCGCGCTCTCGTCGATCTGGATGCCGGAGCGCCTGCCCGGCACCGCAGCGGGGGCGGCGGTGGACTGGACGGGCTTCGCGGCGCCGAGGCCGGTGAGGCCGCCGCCGCTGCCCCCCAGCCCGGTGAGGCCGGTCAGGCTGCCGCCCGTCCCGCGTCCGGTGAGGGTTCCCTTCGCGCCGAGCCCGGTCAACCCGGACGCCGGCGCGGTCGCCTGGGCTGCGGGCGCCTGCGACGCGGCCTGCGGCACGCCGAGGCCCACCATCTTGCCGGTATCCTGGTTGGACATCATCGGTCTCCTTACGCCAGGCCCTTCTTCTTCTTGTAGTCGGCGATCGCCGCCTTGATCGCGTCCTCGGCGAGGACCGAGCAGTGGATCTTCACCGGCGGGAGCGAGAGCTCCTCGGCGATGTCCGAGTTCTTGATCGTCAGCGCCTCCTCCACCTTCTTCCCCTTCACCCACTCGGTGACGAGGGAAGAGGAGGCGATGGCGGAGCCGCAGCCGAAGGTCTTGAACTTGGCGTCCTCGATGATCCCCTCGTCGTTGATGCGGAGCTGGAGGCGCATCACGTCGCCGCAGGCGGGCGCGCCGACGAGGCCGGTCCCGACGTTGGGATCGTCCTTGTCGAGGGTGCCGACGTTGCGGGGATTCTCGGTGTGGTCGATGACCTTGTCGCTGTAGGCCATGGCTTGAAACCTTCCTTAGTGCGCCGTCCAGGCGATGGACTTGAGGTCGATGCCTTCCTTCGCCATCTCGTAGAGCGGCGACATCTCCCGAAGCTTGTTGACCTTCTCCACCACGAGGTCGGCCACGTAGTCGACCTCCTCCTCGGTGGTGAAGCGGCCGAGGCCGAAGCGAATCGAGGTGTGGGCCAGGTCCTCCTCCACGCCGCAGGCCCGCAGCACGTGCGAGGGCTCGAGGGAGGCGGAGGTGCAGGCGGAGCCCGACGAGACCGCCACGTCCTTGAGGGCCATCATCAGCCCCTCGCCCTCCACGTAGGCGAACGAGACGTTGAGGTTGTGGGAGAGCCGGTGCTCGCGGTTCCCGTTGAGGTAGACCATGTCGAGCCTGTCGAAGATGGCCTTCTCGAGCTTGTCGCGGAGCCTGCCGATCCGCTCCGCCTCCGCGAGCCCCTCGTTCTTCATGATCTCCGCGGCGGCGCCGAAGCCCACCACGCCGGTGACGTTGAGGGTGCCGGAGCGCATGCCGCGCTCGTGGCCGCCGCCGTCGATGATCGCGGTGAGGCGGACGCGGGGCCGGCGCCGCACCCACAGGGCACCCACGCCCTTGGGGCCGTAGATCTTGTGGGCGGAGAGCGAGCAGAGATCGACGTTGCAGGCGTTGACGTCGAAGGGGACGCGACCGGCGCCCTGCACCGCGTCCACGTGGAAGAAGACGCCCTTCTCCCGGGTGACCCGGCCGATCTCCTCGATCGGGTGGATGGTGCCGATCTCGTTGTTGGCGAGCATCAGCGAGACGAGGATCGTCTTGTCGGTGATCGCCTCGCGGACCTGATCGGCGCTCACCCGGCCCGTCTTGTCCGGATCGAGGTAGGTGACCTCGCAGCCCTGCCGCTCCAGCCGCTTGCACGTGTCGAGGACCGCCTTGTGCTCGGTCTTGCACGTGACGATGTGGTTGCCCTTGTCCTTGTAGAAGTCGGCGACGCCCTTGAGCGCGAGGTTGATCGACTCGGTGGCGCCGGAGGTCCAGACGATCTCCTTGCCGCTGCCGCCGATCATCGCGGCGACCTGCTCGCGGGCCTTCTCCACGGCGGCCTCCGCGGCCCACCCGAACGGGTGGGAGCGGGAGGCGGCGTTGCCGAAGTGCTCGGTGAAGTAGGGCATCATCGCCTCGAGCACGCGGGGATCGACCGGCGTCGTGGCGTGATAGTCCATGTAGATCGGCTTCTTCATACCTTGCGAGCCCTCGGAGCCAAGCGATCGACGGAAACCTGTTGCGCTGCCGAAGCGATCGGGAGGCCGAAAGTGGAGCGACCTTGTCGATTTCGGCGGCGTTATAAAGACCGGGTCGAGCCAACGTCAAGGGAATGCCCGGCAGCCCGTCCGGCCCTCGGGAGACGGACGGAACGCGGAGTTAGATACGTTCCGTAACGTCACCTTGTCAAGCCGAGTGGGAACACGGACGGGGCCGCTTTTCTTCTGGCGGACGCGCCGACGGCGGCGAGGGGCGCCCCGGGCGGCAGCGAGGCGACGGGACGGCCGGGCGATCGGCGGCCGGTCCCGCGGTCAGCGCTTCGAGTCGTCGAGCTCCAGCTCCTCGCCGAAATCCTCGTCGCCGAAGTCGATCTCCCGGTTCGACTCCGGGCGCAGGGCCGCCGCGGGCGGCGGCTGGGGCACGGGCGTGAGCGGCGCCGCGGCAGGGACCGCGGGGACGGAGGCCATCGCGGCGCCCGCCACCTGCTGGGGCACGGGGACCGCCACGTAGATCGGCTGGCCGTCGGGGCCGATGCCGGTGGGGACGTAGGCGAGGAGGTAGCCCGGCGGCGGCGTCTGCCCGCCCTGCGCCGGCGGCGTCCCCTGCACCGCAGCGGGCGCGGGGGCGATCGGCACCGCGGCGGGCGGCACGGCGAGCGGGTTGCCGCCGGTGGGCCAGGTGGAGGGCGTCTGGGGCGGCCTGCCGATGGCGGTGGCCGCGTCGCGACGCTCGAGGTGGTCGAAGTCGATCACCCGCGTCGAGAAAAGCGAGTGGGGATCGGCCGCGTCGAGCTGGCGCCACTTGAGCTCGTCGACGCGGCCGCCGTAGACCCGGGCGATGGCGCGGCGCAGGCCGAACTCGGTGCAGACGATCGGCCGCACGTTCATCCCGAGCCGGAAGCGGATCATGTCCAGCTTCTCGAGGTTGCCGGGATCGGTCATCGCCACCCAGCAGGTGCCGTCGTGCTCGGAGACGGGGAGCGCCTGGAGCCGCAGCGCCACCTCCTCCGGGAAGTTGGCGACGATCTCCGGACCGGGGCGCGCCTCGAGGAGCTTCTCGTCGGTGATGAAGGGGACGCCGAGCTGCCGCGCCAGCACCTGGAGCACCGCGCGGGCGGGGGCGTACTCGAGGCTCACCACCCACTCGCCCAGCTTGCCGCCCTCCTGCCGCTGCCTGGCGAGGAGGGTCTGGAGCTGCACCTCGGTGATCAGCCCCGCCTCCACCAGCATCTCGCCGAGGCGCCGCCGCTTGCTGCGCGGCGCGATGCCGAACTGCTCCGCGGTGGGCCGCTGCCGCTGGCGCTGCTGGCGATCGTCGACGAGATCGACGCCGCCGGCGAGGTCCGCGTCGAGCCTGGGCCTGCCGGGAAAGAGGCTGGCCATCCGCGCCGCGAGCTGGTCGCGCCCCACCCGCACCCGCATCCCGTCGAGGACCGCGTGGAGATCGGCGGCGAGCTCGCGGGCGTGGCCGTAGCGCGCGGCGGGATCGCGGGCGAGCGCCTTGCGGAGCACGGGGAGCAGGGGCACCGGCGCGCCGGACGGGAGCTCCACCTTGTTCTCGTCGTGGGCGGCGATCTGCGCCAGCGTCCTGCCCGCGTTGCCACCCGCGGCGAAGAGCGGCCTGCCCGCGAGCATCTCGAAGAGGAGGATGCCGGTGAGGAAGATGTCGCTGGCGTGGCGGGCGGGAGCGCCACCGAGGAGCTCCGGCGCCAGGTAGCCGAGCTTGCCCTTGAGGAGGTTGCCCTGGGTGGCCTGCCTGCCGTCCGCCGCCTTGGCGACGCCGAAGTCGGCGAGCTTCACCTCGCCCGCCATCGAGAGGAGGACGTTGCTCGGGTTGACGTCGCGGTGGACCACGTGGAGCGGCTCGCCGTTGGGCCCTTCCTTCTCGTCCGCGTAGGCGAGCGCCTCCGCCACGCAGGCGGCGATGTGGATCGACTCCGCCGCGTCGAGGGGCGCGCCCGCCCGGGCCGCGGCGTTGAGGACCTTGCGGAGATCCTCGCCGTCCACCAGCTCCATCACCAGGTAGGGCGCGCCCCCCGCGGTGCCGAGGTCGAGGACCTGCACCACGTGGGGATGGACGAGGTGGACGCAGAGGCGCGCCTCCTGGAGGAACGCGGCGGCGCTGGCGGGATCCGCGGCGAGCGACGGGAGCATCCGCTTGATGGCGACCGGCTTCTCGAAGCCGCCCGCCCCCACCAGCTTGCCGAGGTAGACCTCGGCCATGCCGCCGGTGGCGAGTTTGCGAATGATCCGATACTGGCCCAAGGCCGCGCCCCCAAGCGCAAGAAGACAGAGGGTACTGCCGAACCCGTCCCCCCTTGGCGGGTTCGCCCTCGGTGCGAGTGTACCAGAAACGCCGAGCGCCCCCAACGAGCGGCGGATCGGGGGGGCCGATTCGAGTCGTCACGCGGGCGGGCCGGCGCGCGCCCCGCCCTGCCCCACCCCCGCGGCGGGCGGGCGCCCGCGGGAGCGAGCCGCCGCTCAGCCGAGCGACGCGCGGATCGCGGCGCCCGCCTTCTCCTTCTGCTCCGGCGACATCTTCGGGTTGACCTCGATGACGTAGCGGTCGAAGCGGTAGAAGTCGTTGCGGTAGGTGTCCCAGAGGTTGCCGAGGAACTTCGCGTAGGCGTCGATGCAGGTCTGCGCCGCCTCGGCGGTCGGGTAGGTCCCGACGATCACGTAGATCTCCCAGCCCTCGAGGTTGAAGCGGCGCCGCTCCTCCGGCAGGCACGCGTCGAGGTTGCCCAGGCGCGTCGGCAGCGTCTCGTGGAACTGCGGGGCGAGCCCCCGGGCCTCGAGGGCCTTCATCACCCGCTCGGCGCGGCGCTCCGCCTCGGTCGGCTCCGCGGGCACCTCCGGCGTGGTGGCGTCGGTGCCCGTGGCGGGGGCCTTGCCGGTGGCGGTCGGCCCCGAAGGCGCGTCGGACTTCTTCTCGTCCGAGCCGAAGCAGCCGCCGCAGCCAGCGACGGACAGGGCGAGCGCGGCGATGGCGATGTGGTGACGCATGGTGACCTCCGTGCCCGCGCCGGCGGGCTGGCGCTTCCCTATCACGGGGCGTACGGGCAGGCCATTTTCCGCCGGGACCGCTCAGAGGTAGAAGCGATCGACCACGCCGGCGGTGAGCGCGAGGATTGCGCTCCACCCCACCACCTGATCGACCCTGTCGGCGATCTCGTCGGGCCTGCGGCCGAGGAGCCCCGCCGAGGCGGAGCAGGCGTAGACGGTGCAGCGGCCGGTGGAGCGGGCCATCTCGAGGAGCGCCGCCGCGGTGGGGTAGCCCCCCTCGAACGCCTCCTCCGCCGCCTCGAGGGTGGCGGCGGGGGCGACCCCCTCGCGGAAGGAGGGCTCGTCGAGGCCGCCGCGGACGAGGCGATCGAGCGCCCACCAGAAGAAGAAGACCTGCACGTCCCGCCCGGACGCTGCGGCGGTGGCGGCGATCGACGCGCCCTGGTGGAGCCTGTCGTAGTCCCCGCTGTGGAGGAAGAGCGCGACGCGCTTGCGTGGATCGACTTCCATGGCGGCGCACTCTACCCGCGGGGGGCGGCTCGCCGCTATGCCTGCTGTGCCTGCGGCGCGGTGGGGACCGGCTGCCGGGTGGCGAGACGCGGGAACCAGAGGCGCGCGAGGAGGAGCGCGAGGACGGTGAGGCCGAGGACCGCGCCGCCGCCGATCCACCAGGGGGCGCCGGAGGGGGCGGAGACGCTGGCGCCGATCAGCACCATCGCCACCGTGCCGGGGAGCGAGCCGAGCGCCGTCGCGGCGAGGGCGGTGCGGCTGCGCACGCCGGTGCTCGCTGCCACGGCGATCACCAGGTCGGTGGGCAGGACGAAGCCCAGGGTGGCGACGAAGACGAAGGCGAAGCCCCGCACCTGCGCAGCGGCGGCGAGGCGCTCCCAGCGCTCGCCCGCGAGGTCGCGGACCACGCCGCTGCCCAGCGCCCGGGCGAGCCAGAAGATCATCGCCGTGGAGAGGAGCGATCCGAAGAGGGCCAGCGCCGTTCCCCACCAGAGGCCCCAGACCATCCCCGCCGCCACGGAGAAGAGGGAGCCGGAGACCAGGACGAAGAGGGGGCGGAGCGCCGAGGCGAGGAGGTAGCCCACCAGCCCCGCGGTCCCGAGGGCGAGGACCTCCGCCTGGATCCGCTCGGGGGTGATCTCGCCGCCCGCGTCGAAGAGCAGGAAGAGGAGGAGCCCGAGGCAGAAGGGCGCGAGGAGCGCGAGCAGGTTGCGCCAACTCCTCGGCGAGACGCGCACCAGCCGCTGTCGGACCCGGTCGATCACGACAGGGAAGATGGCCATCGGCGGGGCCGCCTGCATGGGCGGCGTTCGCCCCCCGGCAAGGCGGCGGGCCTCGGGTCGCCCGGATGGCGCCGCCGCGAGGGGGCGGCCCGTGCCGCGCACGGCGGCGCCCCGGGCCGAGCGAGCCGGCGCGCCGCGGCACACGCGCTTGCCGGGCCCTGCGCGCGGCCCGGCGCCCGCTCCCGTGCGACGCAGAAAGCAGAACGGCCGCTCCCCGGAGGAAGCGGCCGCCCAGCGCTACCGTGGCGGGGGGCTCAGGCGTTCTTCTCCGCCGCGGCCGCCACCTGCTCGGCCGGCTCCGTCTCCGGGCCGGTGGGCGCCTCGGCGGTCACCGCCGGAGCGGCCTGCTCCACGGGCGCGCGCGCCTCGGCGGTCTCGCCGGAAGCGGCGGGGGCCTCGGCGACCGGAGCCGCCTCGGCGACCTCGGTGCGCACCGCCATGCCGGTGGCCATCTCCGCGGAGAGGCTGGTCGGCGCCGCGTCGGTGGCGCCGGCGGCAGCCGCCTCGGTGGCGCCGCGCGGCGCTCCCCGCCTGCCACGGCCGCCACCCCGCCGCTCACCGCCGCCGGACGGCGCGCTCAGGTCGCGGGAGGTGCGGCCCTTCCAGCCGATCCCCTCCAGCTCGCGCCAGAGCTCGTTCCAGCGCTGCTCCAGCGTGGCGTACTTCGCCTTCCAGAGCTCCGCCTCGCCCTTGGTGACGAGGTAGACGCGGTTGTTCGCCTCGGCGCGGCCGCGGGCGCGCTTCATCTCCTCGCGCGCCTCTTCCGCCTGCTTGCGGGCCTCGTTGGCCTGGCGCTCGGCGTTGGCGCGGCGGCGCTCCGCCTCCTGCGCCTGCTCCTTGTAGCGCTCCACCTCGCGGGCCATCTGCTCGAGGCGCTCGTCCACCGGCACCGGCGCAGGCGGCGGCGCGGCCACCACCGGCGCGGGCGCGGCCTCCTCGCGGCGGCGGCCGCGGGGGCGCTCCGCCTCCTCGCGCAGGCGCCGCATCTCCTCCGCCATGGCGGCGGTCTCGTTGCGGAGCGACTCCACCTGCTGCTCGAGCAGCCGCAGCTCCTCGGAGCGGGCGGCGGCGAGGTCGCGGGCGCGCTTCTCCGCCTCCTGGCTCTCGTGGAGCCGGCGCTTGGCCTCGTTGAGCTTGCCGCGGGCGGCGGCCAGCTCCTCGGCGCGCCCCTTCTTGTCCTCGGCGCGCCGCTCCGCCTCCTTGCGGGCGGCGGCCGCCTCGGCCTTCGCGCTCTCCAGGCCCCTGCGGACCTCGTCGAGCTCCTGGCTCAGCTTGTTGCGGGAGAGGAAGGCGAACAGGGCGGCGAGGCCGAGGGCTGCCGCGATGACGAAAGCGATTGCGTCCATCTGTCCCTGCGCGGGCCCGTCGGCCCGCAGATCGTTGGTGGCGTACGAACGCGGCCCCGCCGTGGAGGCGGGGCCGCACGGAATCGACGATGGTGCTCCGGCGGGTCAGAGCGGGCGGATCACGAAGATCTCGGCGCTCGGCGACCCGTTGCCGCTGCCATCCGCACCGCCAGCGACGAGGATCCTGCCGTCCCCGAGGTTGGTGCAGGTGGGGAAGGCGCGGGCCAGGGCCATCTTGCTGTTGACCTCGGCGTCGCCGACGAAGCTCCGCTCCACCTCGCGCTTCGAGGCGTTCCAGGAGACGACCTCGCCCAGGCTCATGCCGACGCCGTTGGTGTTGAGGCCGCCGGCGACGAGGAGGCGGTTCGCATCCATCTGCACGGTGCAGGGGGCGATGCGGCGATCGCTGAGGGCGATCTCCTCCGGCGCGGGTGCGCTGGTGGAGGGCTGCGCCCACTGGACCTTGTCCGTCGCCAGCGACTTGTCGTAGCGCTGGACGGACTTGGTGTAGCCGCGGGTGCCGCCGACCAGCACGAAGTTGCCGTTGACCGCGCCGGCGCTGCCGAGGAGGACCGGGGTGGGCAGCTTCGCCTTGTCGTTGCCCTTGACCCGCTGGATCTTCCCGCTCCTGTCCACGGTGAAGTAGAGGAGCGCCGCCGCCACGTCGCCGTTGCCGTCGATGCCCCCGCCGATCATCACGGTGGAGTCGTTGACCGGCGCCCCCGCGTGGAAGGCGCGCCCGGGGACGGCCTCGTCGATCGCCGGTCCCTCGGCGAAGTCGCCGGTGGCGGGATCGAAGATCTCGGTGGTGGCGAGGACGTTCTTCTCGTCGTCCATGCCACCCACCACCAGCACCTTGTTACCGAGGCGGTGGAGGGTGTGGCCACGCCGCGGGGAAGCCATCTTCCTGGCGCTCCACTTGTTGGCGACCGGGTCGTAGATCATCGCGGTGTCGACCGCGGTGACCGAGGTGTTGTCCGCGGAGGCGCGCTCGCCGCCCGCCACCAGCACCTTGCCGTCCGGCAGGGAGACGCCGGCGCCGAAGGCGACGTCGTAGCAGACCTCGCCGTCGCAGGGGGCCGCCACCGGGACGAAGGAGCCGACGGAGGGATCGAAGACCTCCGCGGTGGCGACGGGGCCGGTGCCGACGCCGCTCTGCTCGAGGCGCTTGAACCCGCCCACGAGGAGGACGCGGCCGTCCGCCATGAGGACCGCGGTGTGGCCCGCCCGCGCGGTGGACATCTCCACGCAGTTGTTGGCGGTGTCGGCGGCGCCGGTGAAGCGGTTGACGCCCTGCACCACCACGGTGACGTCGGGGGTGTCGGACGCGCTCACCTCGAACGGCGCCGAGCGGCCCATCGCCACCAGCTTGCCGCCGGCGTTGACGGTGACGGTGACCACGCGGTTGGAGCCGTAGGGAACCTCGGGCAGCTCCACGCTCCCCTTGGAGGCGGGGGCGCGCTGCACCACGTCGCTCATGCCGTCGCCGCTCACGCGGATGGTGAGCTCCGCGCTGGGGGGCAGGAAGTCGACGTTGCCGGTGCAGTCCTCGTGGAGGAGGGTGAGGTCGAAGGTGCCTTCGCCACCGCAGCCGGCGAGGGCCAGCGGCGCGGCGAGCGCCGCGCCGAGGAAACGCTTGTTGGAGACCATCTCGGAGTTACCTCGGGAAATTACCAGCGGGCGGTGGGAACGGCTGCGTCGGAACCGCCGCTGGCAGCGGCGATGCCGATGCCCACGGCGCCTGCCGCGAGAACACCCGCGCCAGCCCAGAACCACCACTTGGAGAGGAGACCACCCTTCGACTTGCCAGCCTGCTCGAAGGCGGTCTCGTCCTCGATGCTGGTGCCTGCGGTGTACTGGTACTTCGGGGCGGCGGGCGCCGTCTCCGCGGGCTTGCCGAAGTCCTCGTCCTTCTTGAAGACCAGGCCGGTCGACTCGTCGACGGTGACCACCGGGCGCTTCACCTCGCCGCCACCGGCGGGGGTGCGGGTCGCGGTCTTCGCCGGCTCGGTGGCGCCGGTCGCCGGCGTCGCCGACGACTGCGGGGCAACGCCGCCGCCGAGCGGCGTCCTGGTGATCGGACGCCGATCCTTCGTGATCGGCTTCTTCTGCTCGGTGGCCGACGCCGGCTTCACGTCCGAGTCGCCGGTCGCCTTGCTCGAGGCGGCGGCGCCGGCGGCGAGCGAGCCGGAGAAGTCGATCTCGTTGATCTTCTCCTCGCCCGGGCGCGCCTCCGCCGCCAGCGGCCGGGGCAGGGTCACCGGGTTCTGCGCGGCGCCCAGCTTCGACTGGATCTCCGCCGCCACCTTGTTGATCTCGATGGTGGCGCCGAGCATGTCGCGGTCGAGGGTGATCCGCTGCATCTCGGTGAAGCCGGTCCCGCCGGTGCCGGCGAGGTAGGTGACGATGCCCATGTTGGCGCCCTGCGCGTAGGCGCCGCCGATCACCGCCTGCTGGGCGCCGTGCTTCTTGGCCAGGGCGGACAGGAGCCTGGCCGCCTCGGCGTTGAGCTCGTTCTTCGAGAGCAGGGTCACCAGGGCGCCCACCGGGCCCTCGGCACGCTTGCCGTCGTCGGGGGTGATGCGGAAGAGCTGGCCCTTCTCGATCTCCACCACCTGCACGTAGGGATCGGCCCCGGGCGGCTTGATCTTGACGTAGTGCCTGCCGGGCAGGAGGCCGCTGATCAGCACCGGCGAGTACTCCGCCTCGCGCTCGTCCACCCAGATCTTGGCGCCGGGGGGCGTGGTGTCGACGCGGAGCTGGCCGTAGCCGGCCGCCTGCATCTCCTTGCGCACCGCCTCGACGGTGTCGATGAACACCTGCTGGTACTCGCGGCCCGCCTCGAGCTGGATGCCGGGGGCGAGGCGGAGCGCCGCGGGGATCGAGCCCGTCTTCGCCTCCTCCTCGCGGCCCATGAGGAAGAGCGCCACCGACTTCTTGATGTACGCGTCGACCAGCGGGTTGACGTCGAGGAGCGCGGGGCCGTTGGCCTCGAAGGCCTTGATCGCCGCGTCGAAGGCGTCGAGGGCCGGCTTGATCTTGCGGCGCTGGAGCAGCTGGTTGCCCTTCTCCCAGTCTGCCTTCGCCGCCTCGACGGCGGCGAGCTGCGCGGGCGTGGCGGCGGCGGCGACCTGCGCCTCCCCCTCGCTCGGGAGCTTCACCACCTCGAAGCCATCCATGTTCGCGAGGCCCGTCTCGAGGGTCTCGGCGATCTGCGCGCCGGTGGCGCGCGGGATGCTGTCGTAGAGGGGGGCGTAGGGGACGACGAGGATCTTCGTCTTCTCCGCCGAGGCGGAGACGGGGCCGGAAAGAACCGCCAGGACGGCAGTTGCCGTGACGGCAAACCGGGCGAGATTGCTGCTCGGGCGCACCGTGTCTTGCTCCTCCCGACCCGAAGGGCCGGTATTTCGCGGACTTGCGGAATGCGGGAGCATACGGCCCGACAAACGCACAAGTCAAACGGAGCGTGGTTCCCTCTCGCACCTGCCCGGCGGCGCCCGCACGGATTGCTCCTCCTCCGGCCCCGCTCGATGCTATGGGGTGGTTTTCCCGTCGCCCGGTTGTTCCAGCCACGTGCGCCTGTCCATCGCCACCCGCATCTTCCTCGGCTTCGCCGCCGTCCTCTGCGTCTTCGGCGCGGTGAGCTCCTTCGCCGTCTGGCGCATGCACGCCATCGGCGAGGAGATCCGCGTGGTCTCCGAGGGCTACCTCCCCCTGACCAAGGTGGCCGCGCAGCTCGAGACCTTCCACAAGAACAAGCAGCGGGACACCGACCGGCTCCTCGAGGAGAAGGATCCCCGCACCCAGCGGATCTTGATCAAGCTCGCCCGCCTCTACTTCCCCCGGATCGTCCGGGAGAAGCTGGGCCAGGGGCAGCTCCTCGTGACCGAGACGCGGATGCTCTCGGGGCCGCACGAGCAGCGCTTCCTCGACGAGCTGGAGCAGCGCTTCACCGAGCTGGGGAGCGAGTACGACCTGTACGACGCCACCGCGGACGCCCTCTTCGCCGGCCTGGAGAAGGCGGACGGGGTGGCCGATCCCGCCCTGGAGGAGCGCGGGCGGGAGCTGAAGCGGATCGAGCGGCGGATCGACCGCTCGCTCAAGCTGTTGAGCCACGCGCTCGAGGGGCGGATCCAGGAGCGGGTGCGCGAGGCGCAGGCCCAGGAGCGGAGCTCCTCTCTGGCGATCGTCGGCTTCTCCGTCGGCGCCATCGTCCTCGGGGTGGCGGCCACCTTCCTCTCCCAGCGCCTCCTCGCGCCGATCCGTCCCCTCACCGAGGCGGCGGTGCGCATCGGCCGCGGCGACTACTCCGCCGGCCCCGTCCCCACCACCGACGCCAGCAACGAGGTGGGGGTCCTCGCCAGGGAGTTCAACCAGATGGCCGCCTCCCTCCGGGCCCGCGAGCGGGAGCTGCAGGAGAAGCAGGAGGCGCTCCTGCGGGCGGAGAAGCTGGCCACCGTGGGGAGGATGGCGGCGCAGATCACCCACGAGATCCGCAACCCCCTCTCCTCCATCGGCCTCAACACCGAGCTCCTCGCCGAGGAGCTGGAGGCGGGCGATCCCGCGGAGGCGCGGCGCCTGTGCGGCGCCATCGCCCGCGAGGTGGACCGGCTCACCGAGATCACCGAGGAGTACCTGCGCTTCGCCCGGCTCCCCAAGCCGCAGCTCGAGGAGGAGGACGTGGCGGCGCTGGTGCGGGACCTGGTCGCCTTCGTCCAGCCGGAGCTGGAGGCGGCGGGGATCCGGGTGGAGACCGAGCTGGAGGAGAACCTGGCGGCGGCGGTGGACGAGAACCAGCTCCGCCAGGCGCTCCTCAACCTGGTGCGCAACTCGCGGGAGGCGATGCCCGGCGGCGGCACCCTGCGCCTCGCCGCGCGCCGGGCGGCGGACGGCGGCGTCGACCTCCTCGTCGCCGACACGGGAATCGGGATGCGCGCCGAAGAGGTGGCACGTATCTTCGACCCCTTCTACACCACCAAGGAGCGGGGTACGGGGCTCGGACTCTCCCTCACCCAGCAGATCGTCGCCCAGCACGGCGGCGTGCTCCACTGCGAGAGCGCGCCGCAGCGGGGCACGACCTTCACCCTGCATCTTCCCGGAGCATCCGCTTGATCGAAGATCGCATCCGCCACCACAAGGACGTCCTCGGCAACGGCCTGCGCGTCGTCACCGTCGAAACGCCCCACCTCCACTCGGCGATGCTCGCCATCTACGTGCGATCGGGCAGCCGCCACGAGCGGGCGGAGATCATGGGGGTCTCCCACTTCCTCGAGCACATGTTCTTCCGCGGCTCGGAGAAGTTCCCCGACACCGTGGACATGAACGCCCGCGTGGAGGCGGTGGGCGGCAACCTCAACGGCGTCACCACCCGCGACCACGGCTACTACTACACGCCGCTCCACCCCGCCGGCCTCGAGGTCGGCTTCGAGGTGCTGGGCGACATGCTCACCAGGCCGCTGCTGGTGGAGCTGGAGACCGAGCGGCAGATCATCCTCGAGGAGATGCTCGACGAGGTGGACGACACCGGCAGGGACATCGACCTCGACAACCTCTCCAAGGCGGTCCTCTTCGCGGGCAACGGCCTCGCCCACAAGATCGCCGGCACGCCGAAGACGGTGAAGCGGATCGGCCTGCCCGACCTGCAGGAGCACCACCGCCGCATGTACACCACCGGCAACATGGTGGTGGCGGTGGCGGGGCCGGTGCGGCGCGAACGGGTGGTGGAGCTGGCGGAGAAGCACTTCGCCGCGCTCTCGGTGGGTGGTAGCGCCAGCGAGGAGGCGCCCGCCCCGCCGCCGCCCGGCCCCACCGTCCACCTCGTCGATCACGAGGATTCCCAGCAGACCGAGCTGCGGCTCAACTTCCTCGCGCCGCCGGAGCACCATGAGGACTTCCCGGCGCTGCTCGTGGCGCGGCGGGTGCTGGACGACGGCCTCTCCTCGCGCCTTCCCTTCCAGGTGGTGGAGAAGCGCGGCCTCGCCTACGCGCTCCACGCCGGGATCGACACCTTCTCCGACGTGGGGCTCTTCGAGGTGGAGGCGGCGTGCGCCCACGCCAAGGTGCCCCGGGTGCTCACCGCCATCGCCGAGGTGCTGGGTGGCCTCGCCGACCGCGGGCCGACCGAGGAGGAGCTGGAGCGGGCCAAGCAGCGCCACCGGATGAGCCTCGAGTTCGCCCTCGACTCGGTGTCGGAGCTGGCGGGCTGGTTCGGCGGCGCGGAGCTGTGGCGGCCGGCGGAGAGCTTCGCGGAGCGGACGGCGCGGGTGGACGCGGTGACGGTGGAGGACGTGCGCCGCGTCTGCACCAGGGTCTGGTCGCGGCAGAACCTCCACCTGGTCCTGGTGGGCAGGGGCGGCGGCAGGGCCGAGTCACGGCTCAGGCGCCTCGCCTCCGAGCTGCCGCTGCCGCGGTGATCGGGCGCGTCGATCGCCGCCGGGAACTGCGGGGGTCTGCCGGGGGTTTCCCCCCGGCACCTTCGCTGGCATGGATCGCCTGATGCACTCCTTCGTCTACCGACTGGTGGAGCGCCTGACCGACGACGGACCGCGGCTCTCGCGCAACCGCCACTTCCACACCTTCCTCACGCCGGAGGGGCGGCAGGCGCTGCGGATCGCGCGGCACCTGCGCTCGGTGGCGCGGGACGTGGCGCAGGCGCGGATGGCGCCCCGCTGCGAGCGGATCGACGATCGGGTGCGGCTCGAGATCGAGCTCGCCGCCGGGACGCGCACCGCGTGGCTGGAGCGGGACGAGTTCGAGATCCTGCGGCGGATGCCGGGGATGGACGGCGCCCTCCCCGAGCCGCGGTAGGTCCGGAGCGGCACCGCCACGGGGGCGGGGGACCTTCGCCGGGGCGGGCGTCGCCGGCGCCGGCGCGCTGCGGGTGGCGCTCGACGGGCTGCCCGGCGCAGGCAGGGGAGGCGGGGCCGAAGCGCGGCACGGGCGGCGGAGCCGGCGGCACGGCGCCCGCCCGCTTCGGGGCCGCCATAGCGCCGGAGATCCGCCCGAACGGCCCTCCCCTCCCGCGCGGCAACCGTCGTCCGCTCTCGCGGTCGCGCCCCGAACCGGGCTTGCTCCGATCGAGCGCCGATTCCGACTATGCCGGGTGCGAACCACTCCCGCAGGGGTGACGCCGCGCGGCCGCTGGCGCCGCACGCACTTCCACGCGCCCGCCGGGCGCAGGGGGAAGCGATGACCGAGAGAGAGCTGCTGGAGATCGAGGCACGGATCGAAGCGGAGCTCGCCACCGGCGGCTGGTCGGGCGACGGCGACCTGATGTTCGACCTGCTCCGGGACGACGTGCCCCGCCTGATCGCCGAGGTGCGCCGGCTGCAGGCGCAGGTGCAGGTCTACCGGGATGGGATCGCGGAGCTCGAGAGCGAGACCGCCGATCTCATCCTCGATCGCGCCCTGCGCGCGGGCCGCGAACGGCGGCAGCCGCGCCACGAGACCGGCCAGGAGGCGCTGCTCGAGGCGCTGGAGCAGGAGCTCCGCCAGACCGGCGAGCCGCGCCGCAAATAGAACTTCAGAGGCTGAGCTCGCCGGCGAAGACGCGCTCGGCGGGGCCGCGCATCAGGACCCTGCCGAGCCCCTTCTCGACGGTGATCGCCAGCGGCCCGCCGGGGAGGCGCACGGGGATCTCCTCGTCCTCCCGCGCCAACCCGTTGAGCACCGCCGCCACCGCGGTGGCGCAGGCGCCGGTGCCGCAGGCCAGGGTGATCCCGCAGCCGCGCTCCCAGACCACCACGTCGATCCCGCCGTCGCGCAGCGTGGCGAACTCCACGTTGGTCCGGTTGGGGAAGAGCTCCACGTTCCGCTCGAGGAGCGGACCGTAGCGGCTGGCGAAGTCGCGGTCGGCGATCCCCTCGCCGAAGATCACGGCGTGGGGGTTGCCCATCGAGACCGCGGTGACCGCGAAGGTGCGGTCGCCCACGCGCACCGCCTCCGCCACCATCCGCCCGCTGCCCGCGGCGGGGATGCGCTGCCGCTCCAGCTCCGGTCGCCCCATGTCGACGGTGACGGTGGCTACGGTGCCGTCGGGGCCGCGCTGCACGTCGCAGCGGAGGAGGCCCGCGCCGGTGGCGATCCGCACCGAGTCGCCCTGCACCAGGCCGGCGTCGATGGCGTGCTTGGCCACGCAGCGGATGCCGTTGCCGCACATCTCCGCCTCGCTGCCGTCCGCGTTGAAGACGTGCATGCGGATGTCGGCGCCCTCCACGTCGTCCGCGGGGAGGATGCCGAGCACGCCGTCGGCCCCCACGCCGAAGTGGCGGTCGCAGATCGCCTTCGCCTGCTCGGCGGTGAGGTCGTGGGCGAAGCGGCGCCGGTCGATGACGACGAAGTCGTTGCCGAGGCCGTGGTACTTGAAGAAGGGAAGGCGCATCGCGGATACCTCGCTCCGGCGCGTTTAATCACACGGGCGGAGGTCGCCGCCAGCGCTCGCTTCAGAAGCGAAGCTCCGCACGGAGGGGCGTGGCGCGGAACCACACGTCACCCCGAACCAGGTCGAGGGCAACAGGCGTCCCGACCGGGCCGCGGATCCGCTCCACCGCCGCCGCCATCGATCCCGCGTCCACCGCCACGCCGTCCACCGCGACGATGCGATCGCCGGCGCGCACGCCCGCCTCCCAGCCGGGTCCGCCCTCGATGACGCTGGCGGCGACCAGCGCGCCGCGGAGGAGGCCGAGGGTGATCCCCACGCCGCCGAAGGCGGTCTGCCCCTCGCCGCCCGCGGTGAGGGTGATCTCCACGCGCTCGGTCGCGCCCGCGGCGGCGCTGACCACCGGGGGCCTGCCGGCACGCCAGCCCGGCTTCCACGCGAAGATCGGGTGGCGCCGCCCGGGGGCGAGCCCGGTGAGGCGGAAGGTTCCGTCGGGCCCGCTGAGCGCCTGGGGCTCCGCGCCCGCGCCGGAGAAGGCGAAGGTGCCGCTCCGCGTGGTGGAGATGCGCACGCCGCCGATGGGCGCGCCGGTCGCCCCGTCGCGGACCACGCCCTCCACCGCGCCGCCCCGCTCGAGCTCGAGGACGAGGCGCTCCGAGTCGCCGCTGTCGGGCACCCGGGCGGTGGCCCGCACGCTCCCCGCCCCGGGGGCGCCGGCCCGCACCTCGTAGAGCCCCGGCGGGAGCGGGAGGCGGAACTGGCCGTCGGCGGCGGCGACCCTGCGGGTGGCGCCGCCGGTTCGGCCGGGATCCGCAGCGGCCGCGGCCACGGTGAAGTCGGTGGCGGGGATCCCGTCCACCAGGACCAGGCCCACCAGCGCGCCGTCGCCGAGGACGAGGCGGACCGCGACGCCACCGGCCTGGACGCCCCGCGCCTCCGCGCGCCGCGCGCCGTCCACCGCCTCGATCCGCAGCGGGCCCGCGGGCAGGCCGGCGAGGGAGAAGGCGCCATCCCCGTCGGTGGTGGCGGCGACCGAGGCGGCGGGTGGCGTCCCCTCGGGCCAGGCGAGGACGCGGGCGCCGGCGATCCCCCGTCCCGCGCCGTCCTCCACCCGCCCGGCGAGCGTGGCGCCGCCGAGGCGCACCACCACCTCCGCCGGTTCGCCGGGCCCCAGGGCGATCGGCGCGGAGACGCCCACTCCGCCGCGGTGGCTGGCTGCCACGCGCACCATCCCCGCCGCGATCCGCTCGAAGGCGAAGCGCCCCTCCCGATCCGCGGTCGCCGTCGCGAGCCCCGCTCCCTCGAGGCTCGCCACCTGCACCGCGGCGAGGGGCGCCGGGTTGCCTCCTGCGTCGAGCACCTGGCCGGTGAGCGCCGCCGGCGCGTCGAGGCGGATCTCCACCCCGTCCAGCCGCTCGCCCGGGGCGAGATCGAGGGGCGCGCTCGCGCCGCTGCTCCCGTCCGGTCCCAGCGCGAGGAGATCCACCTGGCCCGCGGGCACGTCGACGACGAAGCTGCCGTCCGGGCCGCTCTTGCCGCCTCCCTGCGCCGCCTCCGCGCCGAGGCCGTGGCGCCGCACCGCGATCGCCGCGCCGGCGACGGGACCGTCGCCGTCGATCACCCTGCCGCCCACCGTGGCGCCGCGGGCCAGGAAGATCTCCAGCCCCCGCAGCGAGCCTTCCGGCGCGAGGGGCCAGCTCCGCTGCGGGTAGCCCGGCGCCCTGGCGCGGAGGGTGAGCGGCCCCGTCCCGAGCCCCTCGATCCGGAAGCGCCCGGCGCGATCGGCGACGGCGCGTTGCCCCGCCGCGTCCAGCTCCGCGCCGGCGATCCCCTCCCCCGTCGCCTCGTCGCGCACCGTGCCGGCGAGGAAGATCGCCGGCTCGAGCTGGAGATCGAGGCCGCCCAGCGTCTCGCCCGGCGCGAGGGGCACGGGGCCGAGGGGCGCCGAGACCTCCCGGGCGCCGCGCGCCTGGAGCAGGTAGTCGCCCGCGGGGAGATTGGCGATCCGCCACCGCCCGGCCGCGTCCGCCGCCACCTCGCGCAGGCGCTCCTCGCCGGCGAGCAGGTGGACCTGCGCCCCGGGCGCCGGCGCGCCGCGGGCGTCGAGGACGCGCCCCTCGAGCGCGCCGGTGGCAACGGACAGGTCCACGTCCTCCGGCGGCGCCGGCGCCGCCGCGGCGGGCGGGCGCGCATCCGTCGCGGGCGCAGATGCGGGGCGCGCATCCGGCCGGAGGAACCACCAGGCCGCCACGCCCAGCGCGAGGAGCGGGAGGACGAACCGGCGCCAGCTCATCGCTCGATTCCGCGGCGCGGAGGCCACCGGTCAGGCATCGGGCCTCTCGTCCCCGGCGCGGGCGGCACCCCGGAGCCGGTCCAGCTCGCGCTGGAGCAGCGCCACCTGCGCCTCCGCCCTGTTGGCCCGCTCGAGCTGCTCCTGGAGCTGCGCGCGGACGGCGGCCCTGCGGCCCGCCTCCTCCGCCGCGCGGGCGATCGCCTCGTCGCGCTCCGCCCGGAGCGCCGCCTGATCGGCCATCCCCGCGGCGACCCCGGCCGCCTCACGGCGCGCGGTCTCCGCCTCGAGCTGCCAGCGGCGCGCGGTGGCCACGCTCTGCGCCCGCGCCGCCTCCGCCTCGTCCGCCCTGCGCTCCGCGGCGCGCATCCGCTCCTCCGCCTCGCGGGCACGGCGGGCGGCAGCCTCCGCCTGCTCCTCGAGGATGCGCATCCTGCGCGAGAGGTCGTCCGCGGCAGGGGCCCGATCGGCGATCTCCTCCACCGCGGGCGGCCGGAGCCGGAGCGCCTCCAGCTCGGCGAGGAGGCGGGCCTGCTCCTCCTCCACCACGGCGATGGGCGAGCGCGGCGCCTGCTGCGACCGGACGGCGGCGAGCTCCTCCTCGAGGCCCGCGTGGCGCGCGCGGACCGCCTCGATCTCCCCTTCGAGCGCCGCGTTCCGCTGGCGCGCCGCCTCCAGCTCCCGCTCCAGCTCGACGATCCGCGCCCGGGCCGCGGCGAGCTCCGCCTCGAGGGCGGCGATCCCCGCCCGCGCCTCGGCGAGCTGCGCCTCCAGCGCCACCCGCTCCTGCTGGATCGACTGGGCGGCGCCGCGCACCTGATCGAGCTCCTCCTCGACGAGGCGGAGATCCTGCGTGCGCGAATCGACCGCGCGGCGGGCGCCGTCCAGCTCGCGGGAGCGGGCCACGAGCTGCTCGCGCACGCGGCGCAGCGACTCGCTCGCCTCCGCGTGCTCCCGCTCCAGCTTGACCAGCTTCACCTGCGCCGCCCGCAGCTCCGCCGCCTGCTCCTCCGCCTGCGCCTCGCGCTGCTCCACCTCGTGGCGCAGCCCCTCGATCCAGCTCTCCCGTTCGGCGATCCGCTCGCGGGCGTGGTGCAGCTCGGCGACGAGCTGCTCGACCCGCGCCTTCTCCCGCTCGAGCACCGCGCCCGCGCCGCTCTCCGCCCAGGTGGCGAGGACCGGCGCGGCGGGAAGGGGCACGAGGAGCTGATCCGCCAGCCCCGACGCGGTGGCGCCGCAGAGCAGGAGGTGGAAGGCAGGAACCTCGGCGGCGGCGCAGGTGCCGTCGACGGCGAGGCCCGCCGCGCCGGCGGGGCTCATCAGCCAGCCGAGGAGCGCCTGCTGGGTCGCCACCTCGATCGCGGGGAAGTGGGGGCGGAGCGCGGCGAGGAGCGCGCCGTAGCGGCCGCCGCCGGCGCTGGCGCCGGGGACGAGGGAGGGACCGCTGCTCTGCGTCGCCACCGCCAGCCGCCCGCCGGGCGCAAGCAGCCGGGCCACCGCGGCGGCGCCCCCCTCGGCGAGGAGGGGGCCGTCGTCGTGGAGGAGGACCAGGTCGAAGGCGCCCGCCTCGAGCCGGGCCAGCGGGCCGCTGCGGAAGGCCACCTGCGCGGGGGCCTTCTCCCTGCGGGCGCGCTCCACCGCCGGGGGGCTCCCCAGCGCGACCACCGCCGCGGCGCCGCGCTCGCGGAGCGCCGCGGCGGCAGCGGGGCCGCAGCGTTCGAGCGCGCCGATCTCGAGGACGCGCGCGCCGCGGAGGAGCGGCGCGAGGAAGGCATAGCGGGGGAGCAGCTCGGTCAATTCGGTGCGCATCGATCCGCCGTCCGTCGGAGCGCCAGGTGGGGCCCCGCTTCGCCCGCGACAGGCGCGGGCACGCTCTCGTTCTCGCGCCCGCTTCAGGGAGCGGGCGCCGCCAGCTCCTCCGCGGCAGCCGCGCCGCCCGCGCCCGCCGCGGCGGCGCCACCCGCGCCGCCCGATCCCCCGGCACCGCCTGCGCCGGCGACCGCCGGCTGCACCGGGACCGGCGCCGCCTGCGGCATGGCGATCCGCAGCCCCCGCGCCGTCTGCAGGGCGCGGGTGAGCCGCTCCATCGCCGGGGTGAGGTCGTCGAGGATCGCCACCGCCTCCCGCGCCCGCGCGGGCGAGGCCTCGGTGGCGAGCTGGAGCTGCGCCCGCGCCTCCTCGAGGAGCTTGCCACCCGCCTCCAGCCGCTCGCGTCCCTCGTACCAGGCGAGCTCCGCCCGCAGGCCGCGGAGGCGGAGCTGCTGCTCCGCGGTCACGCCCTGGAGCCGCGTCGCCCGCGCCACGTAGTCGAGCCCCTCGCGCACCAGCACCGGATCGTCGGTGCGGATCCGCGCGTCGGCCCAGCCCGCCAGCACCTCGAAGAGCGCGCGATCGAGATCCTGCCGCTCGCCGAAGCGCTGCTCGGTGATCGGCGCCACGCCCGCGGGGATCGCCACCGGCGCGTAGGCCTCCGCCAGCACCGGGTCCTCCGGCCGCCAGGGGCGCTTGCCGAAGGGGAGGTTCGCCCCGCGCGAGACGACGAGCTGCGAGCCCTCGGTGGAGAGGTAGTAGAAGCGGCTGTTCCGCTCCGCGAGCAGGAAGAGGATCGTACCGGCGAGGGCGAGGATCACCGCCACCACCACGATCCGCTTCAGGCGCGCCAGCGCGCCGCCCGCCGTCGGGGTCGTCTCTTCCATCACGCTCCTTCCCGGGACATCGCCAGCCCGCCGGCCTCCGTCAGCGCGGGTTCTTGATCACGCCGAGGTACGGCAGGTTGCGGTAGCGCTCGTCGTAGTCGAGACCGTAGCCCACCACGAAGGCGTCGGGGATGGTGAAGCCCTTGAACCGGATGTCGATCTTCACCTTCGCACGATCCGGCTTCTCGAGCAGCGAGCAGACGGCCAGGGAGGCGGGGTGGCGCGTGGCCAGGTTCTCGAGCAGGTACTGCATGGTGAGGCCGGTGTCGACGATGTCCTCCACCAGGATCACGTGCTGCCCGGTGATCGGGCGGGAGAGGTCCTGGGTGAACTTGACCACGCCCGAGCTCTCGGTGCTGCCCGCGTAGGACGAGACCGCGAGGAAGTCGGTCCGCACCGGCAGGTCCACCGCCCGCACCAGATCCGCGAAGAAGACGAACGAGCCCTTGAGCACGCCCACCATCACCAGGTCCTTGCCCTGGTAGGCGCGCGTGATCTCCGCCCCCAGCTCCTCCACCCGGGCCGCGAGCTGCTCGCGGCTCAGCATCACCTCGACGTCGTTCTCGGCGAACTTCATGGCCTGCCCTTCAGACGAATGCGTTGTTCATGATCTCGCCCAGGCCGCCGGCGCCAGGGACGATGTACTGGTGCTCGTCGAGCCCGCTCTCCCGATCCCAGTGGGTGCCGGGCACCGTGGCGAGCACGTCGGGATCGGAGCTGCCGCGGTCGAGGCGGATCGCGTAGACGACCACGTCGGGGTGGTCGGTGGTGATCCGCTTCAGGTACTCGGGGGTGACGATGAGGTTGAGGCAGACGAAGCGGCGCGCCTTGCCCGGCACCTTCTCCTTGTAGAGGCGGATGGCGGTGGAGAGGGAGCCGCCGGTGGCGCCCATCGGATCGGGGAAGAGGACGATCGCGTCGTCCACGTCGCCGCCGATCTTGGCACCGCCCACGCCAGCGCCCACCACCGTCTGCGCCTCGTCGAGCATCCGGCTCATGATGATGTGATCCTGCCGGACGAGGCGCGGCTCGATCAGGTGGTTGAGCAGGTCGTAGCAGACCTGGCTCGGCAGCGTGCCGGCGCGGGCGATGTTGACGGTGACCGCCCGCACCTCCGGATCGATCCCCTCGCCGAGGAAGATGCCGCGCGGGTTCTTGTCGATCATCCGCGTGGGGATCTTCATCTGCCTGCGCGGGAACTCGGCGTTGATCACCGTGGTCACCAGGTCGGCGTAGAGCCGCGCCACGAGCTGGTTGATCGCCGGCTGCTGCGTGGTCTTCGCGGAGAGGGTGCCGAGCTGCGTGAGCAGGTAGGGGTTGGCGAGGATGTGGACGTTGGGACCGTAGCGGTGCTCCATCTCGGAGAGCCGGAACGGCACCCGATCGTAGGCGTGGTCGCGCATGGAGGGGTCTTACCACAGGGCTTCGCGCCGACGGGCGATCAGCTCGCTGCCCCCGTGCCGGGGAGGCGAAGCTGCTCCACCGGCGCGGTGTGGCACGAGCGGCAGCGGGCCTCGTAGGACTCCGCCGCCCCCACCACCACCCGCGAACCCTCCGCCACCAGCCGCTGGGAGCGGCCCGCCGGGTTGCCGCAGATCACGCAGATGGCGAGCTGCTTGGTGATGTACTCCGCCAGGGCGAGCAGCACCGGCATCGGCTCGAAGGGCCTGCCGGCGTAGTCCTGATCGAGGCCGGCGACCACCACCCTGCAGCCGGCGTCCGCCAGCGTCTCGCAGACGCCCACCACGTCCCCCTCGAGGAACTGGACCTCGTCGATCCCCACCACCTCGGTCTCGGGGTGGACGAGGGCGAGGATCTGCTCCGCCCGCGTGATCGAGGTCGACTCGAGCTCCTGGGCGCTGTGGCTGACGATCCTGTCGGTGGCGTAGCGATCGTCGATCGCCGGCTTGAAGATCTGGACGCGCTGCCGGGCGATCCGCGCGCGCTTGAGGCGGCGGATCAGCTCCTCGGTCTTGCCCGAGAACATCGGGCCGCAGATCACCTCGATCCAGCCGGTGTCGCGCGGTACGTGGTGCATCGTTCCTCCGTCTCGGCCCGCAGACGGCGGCGGAGAATCCGCGCGCGCCGCCCCTGCGTCAAGGCGCGGCGGGATTTTCCTTGCGGGCGCCCGGGAGGAGCGGGGAGGCTTCCACGCAGATGCGCCGCTACGAAGTCCTCGCTCCCGCCAAGGTCAACCTCGCCCTCCACGTCCTCGGCCGCCGCCCCGACGGCTTCCACGAGCTCTTCATGCTCATGGTCCCCATCTCCCTGGCGGACCGGCTCGAGGTGGAGGTGGGCGGCGCGGCGGCACGGCTCCGCGTCCCCGGCCACCCGGAGCTGGAGGGGGAGGAGAACCTCTGCGTGCGGGCGGCCCGCGCCTTCGCCGCCCGCACCGGCCTGCCCGGCGGCGCGGCGATCACCCTCCACAAGCAGGTCCCCTTCGCCGCGGGGCTGGGAGGCGGCTCTTCCGACGCAGCCGCGGTTCTCCGCTGCCTCGCCGCCGCCCACGGCCTCTCCGTGGACGACGAGCGGATCCGCGCCGCCGCCCTGGACGTGGGCAGCGACGTCCCCTTCTTCCTCCGCTGCGAGCCGGCGATCGTGCGCGGCCGCGGCGAGATCCTCTCGCCCGCCCCGCCCCTCCCCCCGCTCTGGCTGCTCATCGTCAAGCCGCCCTTCGGGATCTCCGCCGGGGAGGCCTATACGGCGCTCGCCCGATTGCGGGCCGAGGGCACCCTTCCGGGGGGCTACATCCCCGACCTGCCCGACGCCTTCTCCACCCCGCAGGAGGTGTTTGGTTTCCTGCACAACGACCTCGAGGCCGCGGTGGAGCGGGGGTGGCCCACGCGGGGGATCGAGGAGCGGCTCCTCGCGGCAGGGGCTCCGGCAGCGCTCCTCTCCGGCAGCGGCTCCTGTGTCTTCGCCCTGCTCCCCACCCCCGAAGCGCAGGCCAACTGTTCGAAATCGATTCGGCTCCTCCCTGGCGAAAGCCTTTTTGCCGCCCGGACGTTGCAGGCCGCCCCCGCGCTGCATGAAACTTGAGCGGCTTGCGCGCCCAGAATTTTCTCCGCGGGGGATGAGGGGATGGAGATCACCGAGGTCCGGGTCTTCCCGGTCAACGAAGACAAGCTCAAGGCCTACGTCACCATCACGCTCGACAACTGCTTCGTCGTCCGCGACCTCAAAGTGATCCATGGCAACACGGGTCTCTTCATCGCGATGCCGGCGAAGCGCAGGAAGGACGGGTCCTTCAAGGACATCGCCCACCCGCTCAACAGCGAGACCCGCGAGCGCATGGAGCAGATGATCCTGGAGGAGTACGAGAAGGAGCTCGGCCGCGCCGAGGGCCAGTCCCTGCGCCCCTCCGGAACCCACGAAAGCTAGCGCGGAAACCGCATCCGCTCCCGCCGGATCTGCCGGGTTGCGTGGCACCGAAGTGTCGCCTATAAGGCGCGCCTGACGGGGCCATGTCGACGCCGGACAGCCGCGCAGAACCGCGGCGGGAGCTTGCGATGAGTCGCGATTTCAAGGTCTTCTCGGGCAACTCGAATCCGCAGCTCGCGCGGGACATCTGCGCGTACCTCCAGCGGCCGCTCTCGCGGGCGGAGGTCGGCCGTTTCTCCGACGGCGAGATCAACGTCGAAATCGGGGAGAACGCCCGCGGGATCGACTGCTTCCTCGTCCAGTCGACCTGCAGGCCGACCAACGACCACCTGATGGAGCTGCTGGTGATGATCGACGCGCTCAAGCGCGCGTCCGCCAGCTCCATCACCGCGGTCATCCCCTACTACGGCTACGCGCGCCAGGACCGGAAGGTGGCGCCGCGCACGCCCATCACCGCCAAGCTGGTCGCCGACCTGCTCACCGCGGCGGGCGCCAACCGCGTCCTCTCCATGGACATGCACGCGGGGCAGATCCAGGGCTTCTTCAACATCCCCTTCGATCACCTCTACGCCGCCCCGGTCCTGGTGGAGCACATGAAGCAGAAGGTGCCCAACCCGGACGAGGTGGTGATCGTCTCGCCTGACGCCGGCGGCGTCGAGCGCGCCCGCGCCTACTCCAAGCGCCTCGGCTGCACCCTGGCCATCGTCGACAAGCGCCGCGCCAAGGCCAACGTGGCCGAGGTGATGAACCTGATCGGCGACGTCAACGGCAAGCACGCCATCCTGCTCGACGACATGATCGACACCGCGGGCACGCTGGTGAACGCCGCCGCGGCCCTGGTGGAGAAGGGGGCGAAGCGGGTCTCCGCCTACGCGGTCCACCCGGTCTTCTCGGGCCCCGCCATCCAGCGGATCACCGACTCGGCGATCGACGAGGTGGTGGTCACCGACACCATCCCGCTCAGCGCGGAGGCGCAGGCCTGCCCCAAGATCAAGGCCCTCTCCGTCGCCAAGCTCTTCGGCGAGGCGATCCGCCGCATCCACTCGGCGGACTCCCTCTCCTCGCTCTTCCTCTGATCGGCCGGGGCCCGCCCGGGCGGGCCACCGGCTCCCGGAGGGACGAGTCTCGGGGGTTGCGACCGTCGTTTCCCCTGTGTTAGATCGCGCGGCTTTCGTCCGGCCCGGGATGTTTCCCGGGTTTTCGGCCGTTCCAGCGCCCATATTCGCGGCTTACACAAGCGGCCGCATGAAACGCCAAGGAAGCAGCCACATGTCGATGGATCAGACGACGCTCGCCGCTCAGGTGCGCGAGAAGACCGGCAAGGGCGTGGCCCACCGCCTCCGCGCCCAGAAGCTCATCCCCGCGGTCGTGTACGGCCCCCACTCGGAGAAGCCGCTCAACATCGCGGTCGACCCGAAGGCCCTCCGCGAGGCGATCCGCACGCCGCACAAGCTCAACACCCTCCTCACCCTCAAGCTCGACAAGGGTGGCGAGCGCCTGGCGCTGCTCAAGGACTACCAGCAGGATCCCATCTCCCGCGCGGTGCTCCACGCCGACTTCTACGAGGTCAAGATGGGCGAGCCCGTGACCGTCCCGGTCCCGCTCGTCCTCGAGGGCCGCGCCGAGGGCGTCGCCGCCGGTGGCGTGCTCACCCAGCTCCGCCGCGAGGTGGACGTGGTCTGCATGCCGGACAGGATCCCGGAGAAGCTCACCCACGACGTGACCAACCTCAAGGCCGGCGCGGCGCTCCACGTCGCCGACGTGGCGGTGCCCGAGGGCGTCAAGATCCGCTACCTCACCAACTACGCGGTGGCGACGATCAGCGTCCCGGAGGCGGAGACCACCGGTCCCGCCGCCGCCGAGGCTGCCGCCCCCAAGGGCAAGAAGTAAGGCGTCGTGAAGCTGCTCGTCGGTCTCGGCAATCCCGGCAGGGAGTACGAGCGCACCCGGCACAACGTCGGGTGGCTCGTCCTCGACGAGATTGCCTCCGCCGCCCGCGCCTCGCTCGACCGGAAGAAGTTCGGCGCCGAGCTGGGGGAAGCGGAGATCGACGGGGTGCGGACCCTGCTGCTCAAGCCGCAGACCTACATGAACCTGTCCGGCGAGGCGGTCGGCCCCGCCGCCAGGTTCTACAAGATCGAGCCGAAGGACGTGGTCGTGGTCCACGACGAGCTGGACCTCGACTTCGGCCGGGTGCAGATCAAGGTCGGCGGCGGCCACGGCGGGCACAACGGGATCCGCAGCGTGATCAGCCACCTCGGCTCCCCGGACTTCGTCCGGATCCGGGTGGGGATCGGCAGGCCGGGCGGGAAGAAGGAGGTCGTGGGACACGTCCTCGGGGGCTTCGACAAGAAGGAGTCCGAGGAGCTGCCCTTCGTCCTCGGGCGCGCCGCGGACGCGGTCCGCTGCGTGCTCAAGAACGACCCGCTCCGGTGCATGAACGAGTTCAACAAGCGGTCTTGACGACGCTTGGCCGCGGCGGCTTCCGCGGTGCCCATTCCGGGTGAAACAACGAGCCGGCAACCTCCCTGCGCGAGCAGGGAACTTTCCATTCCTCGCTGCGGGCCATCGGGTCCCGCGGCAAGCCCAGGAGGAAGGACATGGCTGAGGCAGCTGCGAAGGTCTCGCCCGGCGCGAACACGCTCCGCGAGTACGAGACGATCTACCTGCTCATGCAGGACATGACCACCGAGCAGACCGACCGCATCAAGGAGCGCATCCGCGGCATCGTGGAGCGCGAGGGCGGCCGGGTCATCAAGTTCACCACGTGGGGGAAGAAGAAGACCGCGTTCCTGGTCGGCAACAAGCAGGCCCGGGCGATCTTCGTCCACGTGAGCTACCTGGGCGCCGGCCGTACCGTCGCCGAGGTGGAGCGCAACCTCCGCAACCTGGAGGAGGTCCTCAAGTACCAGACCATCAAGGTCTCGGACGCGGTTCTGCCGGAGACCCGGCCGACCGAGGAGGACGTGGTCCTCGAGGGTGATCGCGAGGAGGCGCCGCGCGAGGAGGGTCGCGAGGGCTACGGCCGTGACCGCGAGTTCGGTCGCGACCGGGAGCGCCGCGACGAGTCCGAGGAGACCGGCTCCGAGGACGAGGCCGAGAACGAATAACCCTTCGGGCGTGGCATCGGTCCACGTCCTCCGGTGCGAAGCACCGTGATCCGAGAAGGAGATCCAGATGGCGATTCGTGAGAACGCGCCGGGCACCGAGCGCCCGGCAACTGCAGGCGGCGCCGAGCGCGGCGACCGCGAGGGTGGCCGCGGCGGCCGTGGCGGCGGCGGCGGGTTCGGCGGCGGTGGCCGGCGCGGCTTCGGCCGTCGCAAGGTGTGCCGCTTCTGCGCCGACAAGTCGGCGGTGATCGACTACAAGGACGCCGGCACGCTCAAGCTCTTCCTGACCGAGCGCGGCAAGATCATCCCCCGCCGGATCAGCGGCAACTGCGCGCAGCACCAGCGCCAGGTCGCCACTGCCATCAAGCGTGGCCGGCAGCTCGCGCTGCTGCCCTACACCGTCGTGCAGGCCTGAGGAGGAAGACGCCCATGAAGGTCATTCTGCGTGAGGACGTCCCCAACCTCGGCAACACCGGTGATGTGGTCGAGGTTCGCGCCGGCTACGGCCGGAACTACCTGATCCCGAAGCACAAGGCCGTGCTGGCCACGGCGGGCAACGTCCGCCAGATCGAGCACGAGAAGCGGGTCGCGCTCGCCGCCCAGGCCAAGCGCAAGGCCGGCGCCACCGAGCTGGCCAGGCGCCTCGCCGAGGTGGAGCTGACCATCCGCCGCCGCGTCGGCGAGCAGGACAAGCTCTTCGGCTCGGTCACCGCGATCGACATCGCGGAGCAGCTCGAGCCGATGAAGCTCGGGATCGAGCGCCGCCAGATCCAGCTCGAGGAGCCGATCAAGACGCTCGGCACCTTCGAGGTCCCGGTCCGGCTGCACCCCGAGGTCACCCAGACCATCAAGGTGAACGTGGTCGCGGAGGAGTAATCCCCGCCCCGCGTCACCCCGCGACGGAGGCCGGCTCTCCCCGAGCCGGCCTTCGTCGTTCCTGCCTGCCGGCGCCGCACGCCGGGAGCGATATCGGGTACATTTCGCACCATGCAGACGATGCGCGGCGAGCGGCGGTCGAACGAGCCGAAGAAGACCACGACCCTCCACGATCTGGAGGCGGAGCGGGCGCTGCTGGGGGCCCTCCTCATCGACCCGAGGAAGGTCTCGGACATCGAGGCGCGGCTCGAGCCGGAGAACTTCTACGACCCGCTCAACCAGAAGATCTACAAGGCGATGCTGGCGATCGGCGACAAGGCGTCGATCGACACGGTCACCCTCAAGGCGAAGCTGAGCGAGGCGGGGGACCTCGACCCGGCGATCCTGGAGCGGCTGCGGGTGATCGAGGAGTCGTCGCTCTCCGCGGCCAACGTCGCCTCCTACGTCGAGATCGTCGCCGACAAGGCGCTGCGCAGGAAGCTGGCGGCGGCGGCGGAGCAGATCGCCGAGCTCTCCACCGAGGCGGGATCCGACACCGCGCTGGTCTGCGACACCGCGGAGAAGCTGATCTTCTCGGTGACCGACAAGGGCCGCAAGGGCGAGCCCATGCGGATCGACGGCATCCTCAAGAGCACGCTCGAGCTCGTCAACAAGATGCGCGAGAGCACCGGCGCGGTGACGGGGATGCCCACCGGCATCTACGAGCTCGACAAGCGCACCACCGGTTTCCACCCGGGCGAGCTCTTCATCCTCGCGGCGCGCCCCGGCATCGGCAAGACGTCGCTGGCGATGAACATGGCGGTCCACGCCGCCACCCGCGCGGAGGAGCGGCGCGCGGTGGCCATCTTCAACCTGGAGATGCCCGCCACGCAGCTCGCCTTCCGCATGCTCTGCTCCGAGGCGCGGATCAGCCAGGGCAAGCTCAAGAGCGGCAGGCTCTCCCAGTACGACATGGAGCTGATCGTCCAGCACGCGGCGTCGCTCTGGGAGGCGCCGATCTACATCGACGACTCCAGCTCGCTGACCATCATGGAGCTCCGCTCCAAGGCGCGGCGCCTCAAGCAGCAGGAGCCGAGCCTCGGATTCATCGTCATCGACTACCTGCAGCTGATGAGCTCGCGCTCCGCCGAGAGCCGCCACCTCGAGATCGCCGAGATCTCCCGCGGCCTCAAGAGCCTCTCCAAGGAGCTGGGGCTGCCCATCCTCGCCCTCTCCCAGCTCTCCCGCGACGTGGAGAAGAACAAGCGCAAGCCGCAGCTCTCCGATCTTCGCGAATCCGGCGCGATCGAGCAGGACGCGGACTGCGTGATGTTCATCCACCGCGAGCCGGACGCGGTGCCCGACGGGCCCGGCGGGCCGATCCCGGTGGAGCTGGTGATCGCCAAGCAGCGCAACGGCGGCATCGGCTCGTTCGACATGATCTTCATGTCGGAGTACACGCGCTTCGAGAACGCGGCGCGGGACGGGGACGACCCGCCCCCCGGCGCCTGATACCTGCATCGCGTGCGGTGGAGCGGGCGTTTCGTCGCACGGCGGAACACCCGACGGCCAGGCGGGCCGCGGCGCTCCAGCCCCGCGGATTGCGGGCGCCATTGCCCCGGCCCCTCCCCCACCGGGCGTACCGTGTTCAAGCTTTCTCGCGGGTGGCACGGACCACCGAGGAGGGAGCATGAAGAAGCTTTCGATTCTCTCTGCGTTGCTGCTCGCGGTGGCCGGCCTCGGTCTGGCGGGCTGCCAGGAGAGCCGGCAGCAGGAGGACCAGCAGCAGGAGCCGGGCATGGGCCTGGAGCAGACCGAGCCCGGCTCGGAGGAGCGGACCGGCTTCGAGGAGGAGCAGGACAGCCGGATCCTCGAGGAGCAGGACGCCAACCCGGGCAGCGCGCGGGACGAGCTGCAGCAGGGCGAGCAGAACCTCGAGCAGAACGCCGGGGAGCAGCAGCAGCGCCTGAACGAATGAGAAAGGGCGCGGCGGGAGCCGCGCCCTTCGCATCTCGCGCCGGCGTGGCCGCGCTCGGGCCGCGCCGCGCCTTCCTTCAGCGGGAGAGCTCGCGCAGGTCGCAGGCGGGCCCGATGAGCGCGCCCGCCTCGTCCCGCTCGCAGCCGCTCTCGATCCCCTTGATGGAGATCTTCACCTGCTCCGCCTCGCCGAAGCGGGCGCAGAGGTCGGGGGAGAAGACGATCCGCTGCTCGTCGAGGGTGCCGTCGGGGCGCTCGGCGAAGAGCCAGGTGTTCTCGCCCTCGCCGCAGGAGGTGGGCACCTCCTCGCCGTCGATCTCCATGGTGATGTGGACGAGCCGGCCGTCGCAGACCGGGCCGTCGAGCTCGTACTCGCAGGGCACCACGATCTTCGCGATGATGTCGTCCAGCGACGCCTGGAGCTGCTGCTCGTCGGCGGCGGAGTAGAACTTCTCGCCGCCGTCGGTGCGGGGCACGCCGCCCGCCTCCGCCAGCGCGTTGAGGCTCTCCACGCCGAGGCTCGACCCGCCGGAGAAGGCCTCGCCCAGGCCGATGACGAAGGTCTTCACCCCCGCCTCGCGCAGCTCGTTGACCACCGCGATCGACGCGTCGTTGTCGAGGCAGAAGCGGCCGTCCATGAACGACCCCTCGTCGCCCACCTGCGCCATCCCGCCGTCGGTGGTCGGGCAGCCCGAGTCGTTGGCGCAGATGCAGGGCATCGGGTGGTCGAGGTTGCAGTTCATCAGGCCGTCGGTGACGAGCACCACGTAGTTGTCGCGCTCCGGCATGCGCAGCTTGCCGTTCTCGTCGAGGAGCGCGTCGCGCGCCTCGAGGAGCGCGCGGGTGGTGGGCGTGCCGCCGTTGGGATCGACGATCGACGGATCGCTCTGGTAGGCGGCGATCACGTCGGAGGTGGCCTCGAGCCCCGGCGTGGCGATGGTCTGGGGGTCGCCGCAGGCGGGGTCGGCGCCGTCCACGCCGTAGAGGACGAGACCGAAGAGGACCTCGTCGCGGTGGCTCTGGAGGACGTTGGTCATCACCCGCTGGGAGACGTGCATGCGGGAGCTGCCGTCCCGGTCCACGGTGCCGTCGCCGTTGGAGTCGCAGCGCTGGCCGCCACCCCCGCCGCCGGCGCCGAAGCAGATCTCCATCGAGCCGGAGCGGTCCTGGACGATGAGGAGCGCCGGCGGCTTGCCGGCGGTGAAGGTGCCCGAGGTCTCCACCGCGATGACCGTCTGCGGGTCGACACCTTCCATGTTGTAGGACTGGCAGGCCAGGCCGGCCCCGCCGAGCGCGAGACCGATCAGACCGAAAGCCGCCGTCCGCATGTGAACCTCCAGAATTTTCATTTCGGCGCCATTCTAGGGGGAGTGCCTTCCGGGAGCAATCTCCCGTCGCCTGCGTCCAGGTAGGCGGCGACGTAGCCCTTCGCCGCGGCTGCCGCGGGAATGAGCCCCTCTCCCGCCGCGAGCCGGGCGGCGAGGAAGGAGGCCAGCCTGCACCCCGTGCCCCGCCGGCTCCCGGGACGCCTCCGCCCCCGCAAGGGGTGGGTTCCCTCCCGCGCCACCACCAGGTCGAGGGGCTCGCCCTCCAGGTGGCCGCCCTTGACCAGGACCGCCCGCGCGCCCGCAGCGAGGAGGGCCGCCCCCGCCCGCTCCATCTCCGCCTCGCCCCCGATGGGGGTGGAGCCGGTCAGCTCCGCCGCTTCGGAGAGGTTGGGGGTGAGGACCGCGCCTGCACGGAGGAGCGGCCCGTAGGCGGCGCCCCCTCCCTCGATCAGCGCCGCGCCGGAGGAGGCGCGGATCACCGGGTCGATCACCCAGGCGGCGTCGCGGAGGGCGGGATGCTCCCGCAGCCGGGCCAGCGCCGCCGCCACCGCGGGCGTGCCGAGCATCCCCAGCTTGACCGCGCCGATCGGCCCCTCCTCCTCCGCCAGCGCCTCCACCTGCGCCACCACCACCTCCGCCTCCACCGGGCGGAAGCCGCGGACCGCGCGGGTGGTCTGGATGGTGAGGGCGCTGGCGCAGCAGAGGGGGCGGCAGCCGGCGGCGCGGATCGCCTCCGCGTCCGCGAGGAGGCCGGCGCCCCCGGACGGATCGAGCCCCGCCACCACCAGCACGTTGGGGATCATCGCGACCGCGCCGCCTCCACCAGCGCGGAGAAGAGCGCGCGGTTCCACGGCGCGGAGGCGAAGAGCAGCTCGGGGTGCCACTGCACGCCGACGCAGAAGGGCGCGGCCGGATCCTCGATCGCCTCGACCACCCCGTCCTCGGCGGCGGCGGTGGCGACGAGCCCCGCCCCCAGCGCCTTGACCGCCTGGTGGTGGGTGGTGTTGACCGCCGCCGGTCCGCCGGCCGCCAGCGCGCGGGCGAGGTGCGATCCCGGCTCCACGCGGATCGGGTGGGCGGGCCGATCGCGCGGCGTCTTCTGCTCGTGGGGCCCGGCGCCGGGCACCTCGGTGGCGATGTCCTGGATCAGGGTGCCGCCCCGCACCACGTTGAGGAGCTGCATCCCGCCGCAGATCCCGAGGACCGGCAAGCCGCGATCGAGCGCCCCGCGGAGCAGCGCCCACTCGAAGCGGGTGCGCTCGCCCTTCTCCGGGCCGCACGCCTCCCGGCGCGTCTCGCCGTAGCTCTCCGGCGGGATGTCGAACGCGCCGCCGGTGACCACCACGCCGCCGGCGAGATCGAGGAGCGCCTCCACGTCGGCGCAGTAGGGGGTGAGGAGCGGGAGGCCGCCGGTGGACGCCACCGCGTCGGCGTAGGGGCGCTTGAGCACCCAGCGCTCGTCTTCGAAATCGGGCGTTACGAGGATGACGGGACGCATCGGGCGGCATCTTGCCCCGCGGGCGGTGCCGCCGCCAGCACGGGGCGCTCGCCCGGCAGGCTGGCGCCGCGGGCGAAGGCCTCCACCAGCGCGCGGGCCCGGGCGGTGACGTCCTCGGCCCGGATGGCGTCGGAGCAGACCGCGGCGGCGGCTGCGCCGCACGCTGCCACCGCGGCGATGTTCTCCAGCCCGATGCCGGCGATGGCGACCACCGGCACCGGCGACTCCGCCGCCACCAGCCGCAGGACGTCGAGCCCGCGGGGCGCCGCGTCCACCGCCTTGGTCGAGGTGGCGAAGACCGGCCCGAAGCCGACGTGATCCGCCCCCGCCGCGGCGGCGGCCCGCGCCCCCTCCAGGTCGCGCACCGTGGCACCGATGGCGAGGCGATCCCCCGCCAGCCGCCGCACCTCCGCCACCGGGAGGTCGTCGGCGCCCACGTGGACCCCGTCCGCCCCGGCGAGGAGCGCGATGTCCGGCCGGTCGTTGATCACCAGCGCCGCCCCCGCCGCGTGGACCAGGGGCAGGGCCGCCCGCGCCGCCTCCAGCAGGTCGACGGCGCGCGCCCCCTTCCAGCGGATCTGGACCACCGACGCGCCGCCCCTGGCGAGGCGGGCGCAGAGCTCGGGGAGGGGAACGTCCGGGCGGACGGCGGGATCGGCGAGGGCGTAGAGACCGTGGATGCGCATCGGCGACTGGATACCAGAGAGGGGCGGCCGCCGCGACCGCCCGCTCTCCACGGGGCGCGCCGGTGCTCCGTTCCCGCAAGGATTCCGAACGCTTGGCCATTGACACCGCCGGGGTGGTGGCCTATCTGTTCCCCCTTTTTCTGGGGCAGGGCCTTCGCGCGTCCCGCGCGCGCCCACCCGAAAGGAAGCGACATGGCCACCAAGCTCGATCTCTCCAAGCTCGACCGCCGCCTCGCCGAGCGCCTGATCCGCAAGGGCGAGCTGACGCAGGAGGAGTGGGACGAGTACGTCGCCACGCTCCCCGACGTCGCCGACAAGGCGGAGCCCGTCACCACGGAGCTCGAGACCGGCGTGATCCAGGGGCGCTGACGCCCCCGCGCGTCGCGGGCGCGCAATCGAGGCGGCGCGCAGCCGCGCGCCGCGCCACGTTTCGTACGGGAGGCGCGAGCCGCTTCCGACGGGGGTCGCCATGGCGGAACACGAAGGGGACAAGGGCTTCGTCGTTCGCGATCGCCGCCGCTTCGCCGGCGAGGCCGCCACCACCAGCGAGACCGAGGGAACGCCGCCGCCCGGCGCGGCGCAGGCCGCGGCGGATGCCCTGCGCGGCGGCCCCCGCGGCCCCAGCCCCGAGCAGGAGCCGGGCGCGCCGCAGGCGGCGGGCTACCGCCCCATCGACTTCACCACCTTCATCTTCTCGCTCGGCTCCTCGGCGATGATGCACCTGGGCGACGCGCCCCACCCCGAGACCGGCGTGGTGCGCAAGGACCTCGCCCTCGCCCGGGAGACGATCGATCTGATCGCGATGCTCCGCGAGAAGACGAAGGGCAACCTCACCGCAGAGGAAGACCGCTTCATCGGCGCGCTGCTCTACGACCTGCGCATGCGCTTCATCGAGGCGGCGAAGGGCTAGGACGCACCGCCCCGGGAAGGTGAAGCGCGCCGGCGCGGGCGGACGAGCGCCGGCTGCGTCGCCACGACCAACGCCACCGAAGCGCGCCGGCGCGACCGGACGCGCGCCAACCGCCGGCGCTAGCTCCCCTCCGCCGGCTCCCTCTCCCCATCCGCCTTGCCGCGGAGCGCGCGCCGCGGCGTCAGCGCCGGTGCGGGGGCATCCCGATCGATCCGGGGCGCCACCTTCGGCAGGTCGAACGATCTGCGGATCTGCCCCTTCTGCACGCCGCCGGGCAGGACGGGGACCCCAGCGGGCGCCGCCCCGTCCTCCGCGGCCGCGGCGCCCTCCCGGACCCGCTCGAGCAGCACGAAGCGATCCTCGAACTCGTCGATCACCCGGTACTTCCCCTCCCCCGTCAACCGGCTGAGCTGCCGCCGCTGCTCGACCTTCATCCCCTTCCGCTCGAGGAGGAGGAAGTCGGCGTCGTTCACCGTGGGCCACTGGAAGGCGCTGGCGCGGTTGGTGACGTGGGGCGCCAGCCTGTCGGAGGCGGAGACCGAAGCGGTGGGACCGATCCGCTCCGCCGCCTTCCGCACCCACTCGTACGCGGCCCGGAGCTCGGGGGAACGCTCCCCCACCAGCTTGTGGAAGCCGGCGCGGAACGCCTCGTTGGGAACGAAGGCGCCGAACTTCCAGGAGATGACGCAGGTGCAGGCGAGCATCGCCGCCAGCAGCGCGGGCCGCGCCCGATGGGGATCGAGGCGGCGCAGCGCAGGCAGCCGGGCGTGCTGGAGATCGGCGAGGGTGACGATGGCCAGGCCGAGGACGAAGGGCTCCAGCACGGTGGCGTACTGGAAGGCGACCGAATAGACCGCCGAGCGGCTCGCCAGGAAGAGGAAGGCGAAGCCGTAGAGCATCAGGATCCTGCCACGGGGCGCGACCAGCGGCAGGAGCAGCACCGGCGCGAAGAGCAGCGCGAAGAAGCGCAGCTTCGGCTCGGTGACCACGTGGAGCAGCGCGTAGACCGGGTTGGTGACGAGGGAGACCAGCAGCCCCGACGCGCCCAGCTCCGGGTTGGGGATGAGATCCTTGTAGTAGTAGGCGTAGCCGTACGAGCCCGGGGAGCTGTCCGTGAGCAGGCCGGGCTGCGCCATCACCACGAACTTGGCGAAGATCAGGTAGACCGCGGCGACGGCGATGGTGACGACGCCCGTCTTCCTGTGGCCCCGGTCGAGCACCGCGAAGGCGCCGAGCATGCACGCCACCAGCGGCATGTCCTCCCGCGTGAGGAGGAGGAGCACGAGCCCGGCCCAGTAGCGGCGCAGCCAGCCGAGCTCGAGGCAGGCCATGCACCAGAGGATGAGCGGCCCGGCGAGGGTGAGCGAGTGGAAGTGGTAGAGCGTGCGGCCGTGGACCGAGGGGAGGAGGAGGTAGAGGACCACGAAGCCGAGCGCGTACCACGGGCCGAGCCGGTGGCGGGCGAGCAGCCAGACGGGGATCGCGCCCGCGCCGACCCACACCGCCTGGAGCACGAGGATCGACTCGGCGCGCGGGTAGATCAGGTAGAGCGGCGAGAGGAGCACCAGCAGCGGATCGAAGTGCGCCGAGATGTGGTTGCCGCCCCGGACGAGGTCCGAGGCGAGCGGCTCGCCGTGGATCGAGTGCCAGAAGATGCTGTCGTAGATCCCCAGGTCGTAGACCGAGGTCTCGAGGCCGTGGTGCTGGGCGATGGCGAGGATCGCGATCCGCACCGTCCACGCGGCGGTGGCGATCCCCGCGATGACGGCGGGGAGCGCCGCGGGCAGCTTTCCCCCGGCGGCGATCGGCCGCCGGTAGGCCCAGATGCCCACGAGGGTGGCGATGCAGAGGGCGAGGAGGAGGACGATCCACGGCCGCGTCCGCTCGACGCCCGCGTGGAGGAGAAACGGGATCGCCGGCAGCGCCAGGAGTGGCAGCAGCCGCTCGTTCATCCGGCGCAGCGCCTCGACGCGGCGGCCCGCCGCGCGCAGCGCGGCGACGACATAGGCGGCACCGACGAGGGCGACGGAGCCGGCGACACAGGCGCCCGCGTTCTTCCGCACCTCCAGCGGGAAGGCGTTGTCGAGGAGATATCCGGTGTCGCCGAAGAGGAGCGGCCAGAGGAGGAGGCCCGGCGAGGCGGCAATGGCCAGCGCCAGCGGCAGCCAGCCCTCCAGGGCGCGGTACCAGGCGATCGGCCGATCGAGAAGGCGATCGAAGAGGGGGGCGCGCGGCGCGGCTTCGGACGGAGCGACGGCGGCCAGCCCGGCATCCTCCGCGCGCAGCTCTCCGGACGTTTCGTCAGCCGGTGCTCCGAGGCCGACCTGCTCCAGCCCCTCGTCCCGTCCCGACATCCCTCACTCCTCGCTCGTACGTCGTCGCGGCCAGCCACCGTGCGTTGCACGGTCGCGGCCTGTCAAGCCTCGGACACACAGGATGCCCGCCCGTCAGCGGGCCTTCGGCCGCGCCAGGCAGAGCGACCACGGGAACCGCGTCTCGGCGTGGATCGGCTCGAAGGCTCCCTCGAGCAGCGACACGAAGCCGCGCAGGGTCCAGCGGTGGATGTGCTCCGGGTGGTTGCCCCAGGTCTTCAGGTACTTGCCGCGGGCGAAGTTGGCGAGCTGGAACCATGGCTCCCAGGGAACCGTGATCAGCGCGTGCCCGCCGCAGCGCGCCGCCAGCGCGCGGACGCCCGCGGCGGGATCGTCCACGTGCTCGAGCACCTCGCTGCAGACCACCAGGTCGAACCGCCTGCCGAGCTGCTCCAGCTCCTCGATCCGCGCCACCTCGAAGCGGGCGCCGGGGCAGCGCTCGCGCGCGTGGCGGACCGCCGCCTCGGAGACGTCCACGCCGGTGAGCTCCACGCCGGGAAAGCGATCGAGGATCGCGCGGGAGAGGAAGCCCTCGCCGCATCCCACGTCGAGGACGGTGCGGAACCCCAGCGGCTGGACCACCTCGCAGATCCGCGCGTGGAAGCGCCGGATCAGCGCCTGCAGGATCGGATTGCCGCTCTCGTACTTCTGCAGGTTGGTGCTGTGGCCGGCCCCCGGCGTCATGCCGCGCCCTCCAGCCGCTTGCCGTCGGCCGCCTCGTCCGACGCGCCGACGATCCGGGCGATCTCGTAGGGCGCCTGGCTCCTGCCGCCGAGGTGGACCACCAGCTCGGCGATCAGGCCGGTGGCGAGGATCTGCACCCCCACCACGATCAGCAGCACGCCCAGCGCCAGCAGCGGGCGGTGGCCGATGCTCTGCCCCATCGCCCACGCGATGGAGAGCCAGAGGCAGATGAGGAAGCCCGCGCCGGTGGCGGCGGCACCCGGCAGGCCGAAGAGGTGCATCGGCTTGCGGTCGTACTTGAGGAGGAAGAAGACGGTGAGCAGGTCCATCAGGCCGCGGTAGAAGCGACCGGTGCCGAACTTGCTCACGCCGAAGCGCCGCGCGTGGTGCTCCACCACGATTTCGCCGACGCGGAAGCGGCGCCAGTGGGCGAGCACCGGGACGAAGCGGTGCATCTCGCCGTAGAGCCGCACGCTCTTGACCACCGCAGCGCGGTAGGCCTTGAAGCCGCAGTTGACGTCGCGCAGGCGCACGCCGGTGAGCTTGCGCACCATCCCGTTGAAGATCCGCGACGGGATCACCTTGTGCCAGGGATCGTGGCGCTTCTGCTTGTAACCGGAGACCACGTCGAAGCCCTTCTCCAGCTCGGCGAGGAACCGGGGGATCTCCTTGGGGTCGTCCTGCAGATCGGCGTCGAGGGTGAAGACGATGTCGCCTCGGGCGTGCTCGAAGCCCGCGGCGAGGGCGGCGCTCTTGCCGAAGTTGCCGCGGAGCTGGAGGAAGATCACCTCGGGGTGCGTGCGCGCGAGCGACTCGGCGACGCCAGCGGAACCGTCCGTGCTCCCGTCGTCGATGAGGAGGATCTCGTACCGCTCGCCCGCGGGGACGTGCGGCCGGATCGCGGCGCCGATGCGGTCGACGAGCTCCGCGAGCGTGGCTTCCTCGTTGAGGAAGGGGATGACGAAGGAGTAGGCAGTTTTCATGACGAATCGGGCGCGCAGCGTAGAGCGCGCCCGCCTCCCCGTCAAACACCGAGGCGGCCACTTGCCGTATTCCCGCCGGAGTACGGAAATCGCGAAAACGGCCCGATTTCTCCGGGGTCGGGCGTGCTAGCGTGCGGGCCCGGGAGCGACAGCGTTTGAAGACGACGATCCACCGCCACGCCCACACCCTGGCCGCCGTGCTGCTCTTCGGCATGGGCCTTCTGCTGGTCCACGCTGCGCTGACGCAATCGCCGACGATCGACGAGCCCAACCACCTCACCCGTGGCATGGCCTACCTCACCACGGGGGAGAGCAAGCTGAGCTATGCCCATCCGCCCCTCGCCAACCTGCTCCAGGCGGTTCCCGGCGCGCTGCTGGGCGCGCCCGTCGACTTCACCGCGGCGAACGGGTGGGAAGAGGCGGAGGTGGAGCGGCTCGCCCGCCACTACTTCCGCGCCGATTACGAGTCGGCGCGCCGGGCGCTCGTCGCCGGCCGCCTGGTCACCGCGGCGATCACCCTGCTCCTCGGCCTCTACCTCTACCGGTTCGCGCTCCGCTTCGGCAGGCTGCGCGCCGTCCTCGCCCTGGCGCTCTTCGCCCTGCACCCGCTCTTCCTCGCCCACGGCAGCCTCGTCACCACCGATCTGCCGGTGACCGCGGCGATGTTCGTGTCGATCGGCGAGTTCGTGCGCTGGGTGCAGAGCCGCTCGCGCCTGCGCTTCTGGACCTTCGCCCTCGCCACCGGCGCCGCCTTCGCCACCAAGTTCAGCGCGCTGGCCCTCGTCCCCATGCTCGCCTGCGTCGGCCTGGCGATCGCGGTGGGCCGCGGCGGCCCGTGGGGCGAGCGGCCGCTCGGCTGGCGGCTGTTGCTGCTCGGCCGCGACTTCGTGCTGGTGGCGCTGGTCTCGATCGTGGTGGTCAACGCCAGCTACAGCTTCCAGCGCACCCTCTGGACGGTGGAGGAGACGCTCGCCGCCCCCGAGCCGCGGAACTGGATCACGAAGAAGTGGAAGGGGAACATGCTCGAGGAGCTCTCGGCGCTGCCGGATCTCCCCGGCTGGCTGCCACTCCCCCTGCCCTACACCTGGGTCTACGGCCTCCACTCGATCAAGGCGCACAACGAGCGCGGTCACGTCGGCTGGTTCCTCGGGGAGCAGGAGCCCTCCCGCCTCTACTTCCCGATCATGGCGGCGATCAAGACGCCCGCGGCGATCCTCCTCCTGCTGCTCGCCGGGCTGGGCATCGCCCTGTGGCGGCGGGCGCGGGCGGGGCGTGTCCGCTTTCCCGCGCCGGCGCACCTCGCGCTCTGGGTGGCGCCGCTCTTCCTGCTGGGCACCTCCACCTTCGCGGAGATCCAGATCGGCGTGCGCCACGTCCTGCCGATCTTCCCCTTCGTCGCCCTGGGCGCCGGCCACGCGGCGACGCTGCTGGCGCTCCGGCAGCCGCTGGCGCTCGCCGGCGTGCTCGTCCTCGCCGCGGCGGAGACGGTGGGAAGCGCGCCGCGCTTCCTCGGCCACTTCAGCTGGGCGATCGGCGGCTCCAGGGTCGGCCACACCATCAGCATGGTGGGCGAGGACTGGGGCCAGGACGTGGCCAGCCTCGGCGAGCTGGTGCGCGAGCGCGGGCTCTTGCCGCTCTTCTACCAGCCCTACGGCTTCCAGACGCCGCTCGAGCTGAAGCGGACCGGCGTCCCGTTCCGCACCTGGAACTGCAAGACGCAGCTCCGCGCGCCCGCCTGGGTGGCGATCCACGCGGCGCGGCTGGTGCGCTGGCGCGGCGAGGGCTGCGGCGCGGTGCGCAAGGACGCGCGCCCCGCCTTCCGGGTCGGCGAGCACATCTGGGTCTATCGCGTGGAGCCCGCCGGGGAGGCGGACGAGCCGGTGGCCGCTCCCGCGCGGGCGGTCGGCGGCGTGCCCAGGGTGGAGCCGGGGCGGCTGCCATCCGTCGATCCGCGCCGGCCGCCGGAAGCGGGCTGAAGCTTCTCTCCTTCCCCGCGGCGTGCGAGACTCCCGCCGGCGGCATCGCCGGTCTCCGGGTGGATTTTGCGGAAGAACGCAGCACGTACAGCCTTCGCCTTCCTCGTCTCCGGGGGATTGGTCGCGCTCCTGCTCCTGCAGATGGACGTCGCCGAGGCGTGGAGCCGCTTCCGCGGCGCGCGCCCCGGGTGGCTCCTCGCAGCGGCGGGCGCCAGCCTGGGCGTCCTCCTCCTCCGCGGCGCGCGCTTCACCGCGCTCGGCCGGAGCGCCGGCTTCCCCCTGACCACCGCCGCCACCGCCATCCAGAACTTCCTCAACCGCGTGACGCCCTTCCGGCTGGGCGAGCTGAGCCTCCCCTGGCTGCTGCGCCGCCACGCGGGCGAGGACGCCGCCCGCGCGGTGATCTCGGTGGTGCTGGTCCGCCTGGTGGACATGGCGCTGGTGCTGGCGGCGGTGGTGCTCGGCCTCCTCCTGCGCCGCCCGGGCGAAGGCGCCCCGCCCGTCCTCCCCGCGGCCGCCTCCCTCGCCGCCCTCGGCCTCCTCCTCGCCTCCTTCCGCCCGGCGCTGCGCCTCGCCCTCGCCGGCGCCTCCCGGCTCGCGGCGGCGACCCGCCTCGACCGCCTCGCGGGCGTGGGGCGCGTGCTGGAGCGCCTGCGCGCCGCGGTGGCGGACGGCGAGTCCCTCGATCGCCGCCAGATGGTGGCGATGGCCGTCCTCTCCCTGGGGATCTTCTGCGGCCAGCTCGCCCTCTTCTTCGCCCTCCTCGAGGCCTTCGCCGTCCACGTGGGGCCCCTGGAGCTCCTCCAGGGCGGCGCGGTGGCGCAGGCGGGCGCGGCGCTGCCCGTCGCGGCGGTCGGCTCCTTCGGCACCCAGGAGGCCGCCTGGGTCGCGGGCTTCACCTGGGTCGGCGTCCCGATGCAGGACGCGCTGGTGACCGCGGTGGCGTGCCAGCTCTTCACCCTCGGCTTCGCGGGCCTCTTCGCCCTGCCCGCCTGGCTGTGGCTGGCGCGCCAGCCCCACGTCGCCGGCGCGCGCCCCGCTTCCCTGCAGAGCTGAGCTCTTGCGGGCCGCCATCCTTGCCAAGGTCGACCCCTGCTTTAGGTTGGCCTCATGAAGCTCGACAAATTCACGCTCAAGGCGCAGGAAGCGCTCCAGGATGCGCAGTCGATCGCGCGCCGCCGCGACCACCAGCAGGTGGACGTGGAGCACCTCCTGCAGGCTCTCGTCGATCAGGCGGAGGGCATCGTTCCGCCGGTTCTGCAGAAGATCGGCGCCAACCTCGACCTCCTTCGCTCGCGCCTGGAGGACGAGCTCAAGAAGATCCCCTCGGTGCAGGGCGGCGAGACCTACCTCGCCCAGCGCCTCGCCAAGGCGCTCGACCGCGCCGAGGACCTGGCGAAGACCCTGGGGGACGAATACACCTCCACCGAGCACCTGCTCGCGTCGATCGCCGAGGAGAAGCGCGGTGCCGGCGACGTGCTCCGGAGCGTGGGCGTCACCCGCGACCGGGTCCTCCAGGTGGTCAAGGATCTGCGCGGCGGCGCCCGCGTCACCTCGGAGAACCCCGAGGCGCAGTTCCGCTCCCTGGAGAAGTACGGCAAGGACCTCACCGACCTCGCCCGCAAGGGCAAGCTCGATCCGGTGATCGGCCGCGACGAGGAGATCCGCCGCACCATCCAGGTCCTCTCCCGCCGCACCAAGAACAACCCGGTGCTGATCGGCGACCCCGGCGTGGGCAAGACGGCGATCGTCGAGGGGCTCGCCCGGCGCATCGTCGACGGCGACGTGCCCGAGGGGCTCAAGCGCAAGCGGCTCATCGCCCTCGACCTCGGCTCGCTGGTGGCGGGCGCCAAGTTCCGCGGCGAGTTCGAGGAGCGCCTCAAGGCGGTGCTGCAGGAGGTCGCCAAGAGCGAGGGGGAGGTGATCCTCTTCATCGACGAGCTCCACACGCTGGTGGGCGCCGGCAAGGCCGAAGGGGCGATGGACGCGGGCAACATGCTCAAGCCGGCGCTGGCCCGCGGCGAGCTCCGCTGCATCGGCGCCACCACCATCGACGAGTACCGCAAGCACATCGAGAAGGACGCCGCCCTCGAGCGCCGCTTCCAGCCGGTGCTGGTGGACGAGCCCTCGGTGGAGGACACCATCTCGATCCTCCGCGGCCTCAAGGAGCGCTACGAGACCCACCACGGCGTGCGGATCACCGACGCGGCGATCGTGGCGGCGGCGACGCTCTCGCACCGCTACATCACCGACCGCTTCCTGCCGGACAAGGCGATCGACCTGATCGACGAGGCGGCCTCGCGCCTCAAGATCGAGATGGACTCGATGCCCACCGAGCTGGACGAGGTGCGCCGGCAGATCCTCCAGCTCGAGATCGAGCGCGAGGGCCTGCGCAAGGAGACCGATCCCATCTCCCGCGATCGCCTCGCGAAGATCGAGGAGGAGCTGGCCCAGCTCAACGAGAAGTTCGCCGGGCTGAAGAGCCACTGGGAGAACGAGAAGGCCCAGCTCGACAAGATCCGCCAGGCGAAGGCGAAGCTCGAGGAGGCGCGCGCCGAGGAGGAGGAGGCGATGCGCGTCAACGACCTCAACCGGGCGGCGGAGCTGCGCTACGGCGTGATCCCGTCGCTGCAGAAGGAGGTCGAGGAAGCCTCGAAGAAGCTGGCGGAGCTGCAGCGCGACAAGAAGATGCTCGCGGAGGAGGTCGGCCCCGAGGACATCGCCCACGTGGTGGCCAAGTGGACCGGCATCCCCGTCCAGCGCCTGCTCGAGGGCGAGATGCAGAAGCTCGTCCACATGGAGGAGCGCATCGGCGAGCGCGTGGTGGAGCAGCGGGAGGCGATCCGCGCGGTGGCCAACGCGGTGCGCCGCGCGCGCTCGGGCCTGCAGGATCCCAACCGGCCCATCGGCTCCTTCCTCTTCCTCGGCCCCACCGGCGTGGGCAAGACGGAGCTGGCCAAGGCGCTGGCGGAGTTCCTCTTCGACGACGAGACGGCGATGGTCCGCCTCGACATGTCGGAGTACATGGAGAAGCACACCGTGGCGCGGCTCTTCGGCGCGCCGCCGGGCTACGTCGGCTACGAGGAGGGCGGCCAGCTCACCGAGGCGGTGCGGCGCAAGCCCTACTCGGTGGTCCTCTTCGACGAGATCGAGAAGGCCCATCCGGACGTCTTCAACGCGCTCCTGCAGATCCTCGACGACGGCAGGCTCACCGACGGCCAGGGGCGGGTGATCGACTTCCGGAACACGGTCATCATCATGACCTCCAACGTGGGCTCCACCGCGATCCAGGAGGGGCTGCTCGCGCGCACGGAGGGCGACGGCGCCGACGGCGAGCCGACCATCCCGGAGCCGGTGCGCAACGAGGTGATGGAGGCGCTCCGCGCCCAGTTCCGGCCGGAGTTCCTCAACCGCATCGACGAGATCGTCCTCTTCCACCCGCTGACGAGGAACCAGCTCCGGCGGATCGTCGACATCCAGCTCAAGCGGATCGACAAGCTCCTCGCCGACAAGAACCTCACCCTCGAGGTGAAGGAGGCGGCGAAGGACGTGATCGCGCGGGAGGGCTACGATCCGGCGTACGGCGCGCGCCCGCTCAAGCGCGCCCTGCAGCGGCTGCTCCTCGACGAGCTGGCGATGCGGCTGCTCCAGGGGGAGTTCCACCCGGGCGACGCCATCGTCGTCGACGCCAAGGGCGACGGCCTGGTCTTCTACCCGAAGGTGCCGGGCGCCACGCACCACCAGCCCATGGCGCACGCCTGATGGACGAAGGGCCCCTCGATCGAGGGGCCCTTTCCTTTTCGAACCTCTTGCTCGCGGCAGCGATCAGACCGGCCGCAGGCGATCGCCGAGCCAACGGGCGATGCGATCCACCGAGCGCGCGTCCCACGCGCTGCCCTGCACCACCAGCGCCCGCTCGGGCACCTCGAGGGCGGGCGAGGGATCGATCAGCGCCAGGGCGTTGACCCGGCGGTCGTGCTCGCTCACCTCCACGCCGGGCGCGGTGGCGCCGCCGGCGACCAGCAGGCCCATCCGGTAGGCGTCCACCTCCGGCCGCGCGGAGAGGACGTCGAGGGCCAGCTCCAGCACCGTCACCTCCGAGGCGCCACCGCCCAGGGCGAGGCGGATCGAGGCGATCCCCGCCTCGGCGAGGCGCACCGCCAGCGCCTCGCCGGTGGAGGTGCCCGGCTCGGTCCCCGGCCCGGCGATCACCACCGCCGGGAAGGGACCGGTGCCGCCGGGCAGGCGCAGCACCGCGCGGTGGGGCACCGCCTCGCCGTCCACCAGGCGGACGCTCCGCTCGCCGAGCGGCTCCGCGCCCTCCATCCCCTGCGGCCGCGACGGGCCGCCGCGGGCGAGGAGGTGGGCCACCTCCTCCGCGCTCACCTCGGGCAGGTGCTCGTACGCAGCGGCGATCTCCTCCGCGGTCTCCACCCGCACCGGGCAGACGATCTCCGCGCCCAGCGCCTCGAGGCGGCGCAGCGACGCCTCGATCCCCGCGGGCACCGCCACCACCACGCGCTGCGCGCCACGGCGCTGGAGGAAGCCCACCGCCGACTCCATGGTGAGGCCGGAGATCACCGCGTCGTCGACGATCACCGCCACGTGGCCGGCGATCACCTCCGCGGGATCGGGGGCGCCGAAGTACTCCCGCCAGCGGAGCAGGCGCATCGCCACGTCCTCGCCCATGCTCTCCGTCTCGCCGGGGAGGAGGCCCGCGTCGCGCCCGCCCCTGGCGAAGACCATCGAGCCGTCGGCGTCGACGGCGCCCACCACCACCTCGGGCTGCTCGGGCAGCCCCACCTTGCGGACCAGCACCGGCATCAGCGGGGCGTGGAGCGCCTCCGCCACCTGCGCCCCCACCTGCACGCCGGCGCGCGGCACGCCGAAGACCACCGCCGGCCCGTCGATCCGCGGGGCGAGGAGGCGGCCGAGCTGCCGGCCTGCGTCGATCCTGTCCTGGTAGCGGCGCACCTGGGATGCTGCGTACGCGGCGCCTTCCGTGGCGCGAGCCTTCTCTCCGGTCCGGCCCATTGCGATCTTCCTCCCGAATCGGCCGATCCTACCGCACCACGGGAGGGCCGCCGCCTTTTCCGCACGCTCCTCAGAAGCCGTGCGTCTGGCAACCGTCCACCACAATGACTGTGCCGGAGATCCACGAGGCCCTGGGCGAGGCGAGGAAGGCGGCGACGTTGGCTACCTCCTCCGGGGTGCCGAGGCGGCCTGCAGGGATGGAGCGCTCCACCTCCGCGTAGAGCTCGGGGGCCTCGATGCGCCGGCGATCCCACGATCCGCCGGGGAAGACGATCGAGCCCGGGGCGATGGCGTTGACCCGGATCCCCTTCTTCGCTCCCTCCTGCGCTGCGGTCTTGGCGAGGCCGTGGAGCGCCGCCTTGGCGGCGACGTAGGTCGGCCGCCCGAAGGCTTCGAGGCCGGAGATGGAGGAGATGATGATCGCGGAGCCGTAGCCCGCCTGTTCCATGTGCGGCGCGCAGCCGCGGACGAGCCGCACCGCGGAGAGGAAGTTGAGCTCCCAGGCGGCGTGCCAGGTCTCGTCCGGCGCGTCGAGGGCGCCGCCGGGCGCGGAGCCGCCCGCGTTGGCCACGGCGATCTCCACACCCCCCAGCGCGTTCACCAGCCGCTCCAGCGCGCGGGCGTGGGCCATGCCGTCGGTGACGTCCGCCGCCGCGTACTCCACCTGCACCCCCTCGGCGCGGAGCGCCTCCGCCGCCCGGGCGAGACCCTCCTCGCCCCGGGCGATCAGCCCCAGCGCGCAGCCCTCCGCGGCGAGCGCCTTCGCGATCGCGAAGCCGATCCCCCGCGATGCCCCGGTGACGATCGCCCGCTTCCCCTGCAGCTCGAGATCCATTGCGCCTCCGCTACCGTTCCGCCCTCCGCTTTGCCAGAGGGACGGCGGGGAGCGCCAGCCCCCGCGCCCAGCGCAGGCCGAGGCGGCAGGTGATCGCGGCGCCGACGATGGCGAGCACCAGCCCCGCCACCCTGCCGCCGACGAAGTCGGGGCCGGTGGCGACGATAGTGGAGGCGCCCACCTCCGCCACCTCCCACGCGAAGCCGGCCAGGGTGGCGAGGGCGGCGGCGCCCATCGCGTGGGGCGGCTCCAGCCGGGCGAGGCGGCCGAGGAGGAGGCCGGCCAGACAGGCGCCGCTCTGGAGCGGCCCGGTGGTGGCGAAGCCGGTGGCGAACTGGAGGAGGACGCCCGGGGGCAGCAGGCCGAGGAAGGGCACCGCCGCCGTGACCATCGCCGGCCCGGCGACGGCGACGAAGGAGAGGATCGCCGCAGCGGCGAGGAGGAGGATCGCTACCAGCCCGAGCGAGCGCACGCCGTCAAGCTAGGCACGCCCGCCACGGGCCGCGGAAACGGCAGCGCCCCCGCCGGGCGGGGGCGCTGGTTCGCTCGGCGCCGGTGCGGCCGATCAGTTGTACGAGGCGGAGAGCGTCAGGCCGAAGGACATGGCGTTGGCGTCCACGTCGACGGAGGCCGACCCCTCCCCCACGGTCTGGCTCAGGATGCCGTAGAAGAAGTTGGCGCCCACGCCGAGGAGGAAGTCGTCGCTCATCCGGAAGTCCTTGCCCGCGCCCACGCGGAAGCCGAAGCCGGTGAAGGGATCCGAATCGGAGTCGCCGCTGGAGACGCTGGTCGACGAGTAGAGGAGGCTGCCCTGGAGGAAGATGTCGTTGGCCAGGAAGTACGCGACGCCAGGCCCCACCGACAGGTAGCTCATCGAGGTGTCCTCGAGGAACGCGTCGGGCAGGTCGTTGCCCTCGTCGTCGGTGCCGCTGAGGCTGAGGGCGGTCTGGTAGTTGAACTCGCCGAAGAGGGCGAGGTTGGGGATGATCATGTAGCCGGCCTGCAGGTTGAGGCCGGTGCCGATGCCGCCGATGCTGTAATCCCTCTCGCCGGCGCTGGTGCTCATGTAGCCGGTGTCGAGGCCGATCCTGCCGAAGATCCCCTCGCGCTCTCCCTTCTTCATCGTGCCTGCAGGGGACATCTCCTGCGCGGCAGCGGACGACGAGGCGACGAGGCACACGGAAGCTGCAAGCATCCCCACCAGGCGGTTCATGGAATCCCTCCCTGAGGTTCCCGCGGGGGTTTCTCCCGCGGTGAAACAACTCCACCGCGTTGCGCGGATGGCGTCAATCGGTACAGCGCGCCCCCCGACGGCGCTCCCGTACCTTCCATTCACCGCTTTTTTTCGACGCGACAGGCCGTGGGGATCGACGCGCGACTCAACGGGGGTCGTAGAAGACCTTTGCCATGGTGAGCCCCTGCAGCGGCGCGGTGGGCCCCGCCTGGGTCCGGTCGCCGCTGGCGAGGAGCGCGGGGAGGCTCTCCGGATCGCGCCTGCCCAGCCCCACCTCGGCGAGCGTCCCCACCAGGTTGCGCACCATGTGCTTGAGGAAGGCGGTGGCCTCCACCGTGATCAAGATCTCCCGCTCGCCCTCCTCCTCGACGTCGAAGCGGCGCAGCACCCGCCGCGTCGTCTTCGCGGGGCAGTCGGCGGCGCGGAAGGCGGAGAAGTCGTGCTCGCCGAGGAGGTGGACCGCGGCAGCGCGCATCGCCGCCACGTCGAGCGGGCGGTAGATCTCCCAGTGGGTGCGGCGCAGGAGCGGGGAGCGCGTGGGCCGGTTGCTGATCCGGTACTCGTAGCGCTTGCCCGAGGCAGAGTGGCGCGCGTGGAAGCCTTCGGGCATCTCCTCCGCGTCGAGGACCGCGACGTCCTGCGGCAGGAGGCTGTTGAGCCCCATCACGAAGGCCTTCAGGGGGACCGCCTTCTCCGTGCGCAGTGTCGCCACCTGACCGGCCGCGTGGACCCCTGCGTCGGTGCGCCCCGCGCCCACCACGGGGGTGCGCTCCTTGAGCATCCTCTCGAGCGCCTGCTCCACCACCTGCTGCACGGAGCGGCCGTTCGGCTGCACCTGCCAGCCCACGAAGTCGGTGCCGTCGTATTCGAGGGTGAGCTTGATCGTCCTCATCGGCGCGCAAGCTACCCCAAACGCCCTTCGAAGCCACCCTGCTCGCGCCGCGGCCGAACGTGGCTATTTTGCGATCGATGGAGCCCTCGGCGTTCGACGTGGACCTCGACCAGCTGCGGGCGATCGCCCGGGAGCGGTTCGGGATCAAGCGCTTCCGCCCCGGCCAGGCGGAGGTGCTCGAAGGGGTCCTGCGCCGTCGCGACGTGCTCGCCATCCTGCCCACCGGCGGCGGGAAGAGCCTCACCTACCAGCTCCCCGCGATCGCCCTGCGCGGCACCACCGTGGTGGTCTCCCCGCTCATCGCCCTGATGCAGGACCAGGTGGAGAAGCTCCGCGCCCTCGGGGTCGAGGTGGCGATGGTCAACTCCACCCTCACCGAGCGGGAGCTGCGCGACGCCCTGCGCACCATCGGCAAGGGCGAGCACAAGCTCGCCTACGTCACCCCCGAGCGGCTCGCCGATCCCGCCTTCCGTCGGATCCTCGCCCAGGCGGATCCCCAGCTCTTCGTGGTGGACGAGGCCCACTGCGTCTCGCAGTGGGGGCACGACTTCCGCCCCGCCTATCTGGGCCTCTCCGCGGCGATCGAGGAGCTGGGCCACCCGCCCGTGCTGGCGCTCACCGCCACCGCCACCGACAAGGTGATCGGCGACATCGTCCGGCAGCTCGGCATGCGCGATCCGCAGGTGCTCCTCGCCGGATTCGATCGCCCCAACCTCCACTTCGAGGTGGTCCACACCACCACCGAGCACGGGCGCCGCAAGCGGCTGGTGGAGTACGTCAAGCGCTCGCGGGGCGCCGGCATCGTCTATTGCGCCACCATCCAGCAGGTGGAGGAGATCGCCAGGCTCCTCCAGGAGAGCGGCGTGGAGGCGGACCGCTACCACGGCCAGATGCGCGCGAAGGAGCGCGAATCGGTGCAGCGCGCCTTCATGCAGGGGCCGAAGCCACGGGTGATCGTCGCCACCAACGCCTTCGGCCTCGGCGTCGACAAGCCCGACATCCGCTTCGTCCTCCACGCGCAGATGCCGGGCTCGCTCGAGGCCTACTTCCAGGAGGCGGGGCGCGCCGGGCGCGACGGCAGGCTCTCGCGCTGCACCCTCCTCTACCAGCCGGGCGATCGCCGGGTGCAGGCCTACTTCCTCGGCGGCCGCTACCCCCGCCACGAGGACGTGGTCAAGGTGGGCCGCGCCCTGTGGGAGGTGGCGAAGGCGACCGCGGAGCCGCTGGAGGCGGTGGCCGCCGCGGCGGACGTGCCGGTCCGCACCGCGCGGGTGGTCATCTCCCTCCTCGCCGAGCTGGGGCTCGCGGAGGAGGAGGAGGGGACGAGGGTCCGCGCGGTGGGCGACGCCCCCGACGACGCGGAGCTGGCGACGATGGCGCAGCGCTACGAGGAGCGGCGGGCGGAGGACCGGGCGCGCCTCGACGCGGTGGTGCGCTACGCCACCTCCACCCTGTGCCGCACCCGCATCCTCCGCGCCTACTTCGGCGAAGACGCGCCGCCCACCTGCGGCCACTGCGACAACTGCCTGCGCCGCAGCCGCAAGGCGGAGGAGGACGCGCGGCGCGACGAGGAGCAGCGCCGCCTCAGCGAGGAGGCGGAGGCCCGCGCCGCCGCAGCCCGGGCGGCTGCTGCCGCCGCGGCGGCGGAGGGGCGGGTGGTCCGCCGCCCGATGCGGACCTTCCGCACGGTGAAGCGGAAGGAGGCGCCGGAGGGCCCCCCGCCGCTGGGAAAGGGGAGCCGCGTCCGCCATCCCGCCTGGGGAGAGGGCGAGGTCCTCGAGGTGAAGGACGACCGGGTCACCGCCTTCTTCCCCGGCCACGGCGAGTGCACGGTGAAGCTCCGCTTCGTCGAGCGTTGTTGATTCCCCGGTTTCGTTGCCGCAGGATGCGCCGCTTGCCGCTGGGTGGATTGCCCCGGCATTCCCACGGGTTGGAAAGCGACGATGAACGACAAGCTCCACGAACTCGAGCGCAAGTACGAGCGCCTGACCCTCGAGCTCTCCGACCCCGACGTGCTCGCGAACGCGGAGAGGTTCCGCGCCCTCGCCAAGGAGCGCGCCACCCTCGAGCCGGTGGTGCTCACCTTCCGCGAGTACCGCTCGGTCTGCGAGCAGATCGAGGGGAACGAGGCGCTCCTCGAGGAGAGCGACGCGGAGATCCGCGCCATGGCGCGGGAAGAGCTGCCCGCGCTGCGGGAGAAGCGGGCGGAGCTGGAGCAGAAGCTGAAGATCCTCCTGCTGCCGAAGGATCCCGCCGACGAGAAGAACGTGATCCTCGAGATCCGCCAGGGCGTCGGCGGCGACGAGGCCGGCCTCTTCGCCGCGGACCTGCTCCGCATGTACCTGCGCTTCGCCGAGCGCATGGGCTGGAAGACGGAGCTGCTCAGCCAGTCGGACTCCGGCGGCGGCGGCATCAAGGAGGCGCAGGTCCAGATCCAGGCGGAGGGCGCCTACTCCTGGCTCAAGTACGAGGGCGGCGTCCACCGCGTGCAGCGTGTCCCCGCCACCGAGGCGCAGGGGCGCATCCACACCTCCACCGCCACGGTGGCGGTGCTGCCCGAGGCAGACGAGGTCGACGTCAAGCTGACCGAGAACGACTACCGCAAGGACGTGATGCGCGCGGGCGGCCCCGGCGGCCAGAGCGTCAACACCACCGACTCCGCGGTGCGCCTCACCCACTACGCCACCGGCATCGTGGTCGTCTGCCAGGACGAGAAGTCGCAGATCAAGAACTACTCCAAGGCGCTCAAGATCCTGCGCGCCCGGCTCTACGAGATGGAGCTGGAGAAGCAGCGCGCGGAGCGGGACGCCTCGCGGCAGGGGATGGTGGGCTCGGGCGATCGCTCCGAGAAGATCCGCACCTACAACTTCCCGCAGGATCGCCTCACCGATCACCGCATCGGCCTGACGCTCCACAACCTCGACGCGATCATGGACGGCGACATCGAGGAGCTGATCACCGCCTGCCGCAACCACTTCATGGCGGAGCAGCTCCAGCGCGAGAACGCGCGGGAGAAGGTCGCCGGCTGACGCGCCCGGAGGACGGAAGAGACGTGGCCGACATCTGGACGGTGCGCAAGGCGACCGCGTGGACGACCGACTACCTCCAGCAGAAGGGGGTCGATTCGCCGCGCACCGACGCGGATCTGCTGCTCGCCGACGCCCTGGGCGTCGATCGGGTGCGGCTGATCATCGACTCGGACAAGCCGCTGACGAAGGAGGAGCTCGCCGCCTACCGCAGGCGGATCGAGCGCCGCGCCGCGGGTGAGCCCCTCGCCTACATCCTCGGGCGCAGGGAGTTCTACGGCCGCGACTTCCGCGTGGACGAGCGGGTGCTCATCCCCCGCCCCGAGACGGAGGGGCTGGTCGACCTGCTTCTGCAGGCGCTCCCCGACGGTGCGAGCCGCGTCCTCGATCTCTGCGCCGGCTCCGGCTGCGTGGGGATCACCCTCGCCCTGGAGCGGCCCGGCCTCTCGGTGGACCTGGTGGAGATCGATTCCGGCGCGGCGGCGGTGGCCCGATCCAACGTGGAGAAGCACGGGGTGGGCGACCGGGTCCGCGTCCTGGTGGGCGATCTCTTCGCCCCGGTGCGGGGCGAGCCCCCGTACGACGGGATCGTGGGCAATCCGCCCTACGTCCCGGCGGGGGAGATCCCGGGGCTGTCGCGGGAGGTGCGGCGCGAGCCGCGCCTCGCCCTGGACGGCGGCCCCGACGGGCTCGACCTGGTGCGGCGCATCGCCCGCGAGGCGGGCGAGCACCTCGTCCCCGGCGGCCCCCTCGCCCTCGAGCTGGCGATCGAGCAGCCGCCTGCGGCGGCGCGCCTCTTCCGCGAGGCGGGGTTCGCCGAGGCGCACGTGGAGCAGGACTTCTCCCACCGCGACCGCTACGTCGTGGCCACGCGGTGACGCTGGCGCGGCCCTCCCGCCACGCCCGCCCCGCCGATCCCGGCGTCTTCCCTCCGTCCGCCCGCTCGCATGCCCTTTGCAGCAGCGCCCGATGGGCGTAGGCTGCCGCGCTTCGGAAGGAGAACCGGGTTTGGACTCGATCGTCGTCAGGGGTGGGAACAGACTGCAGGGCACGGTACGGATTTCGGGTGCGAAGAACGCCGCCCTCCCCATCCTCGCCTCGAGCCTGCTCGCGGAGGGGACCTCCACCTACGCCAACGTCCCCGAGCTGGCGGACATCGCCACCACCGGCAAGCTCCTCCGCTCGATGGGCTGCACCTTCGAGCGGGGCGAGGGCGAGGCGCGCGACACCATCCGCGTCACCGTCCCCTCCGCCGGCGAGCTGGAGCCGATCGCCCCCTACGAGCTGGTCAAGACGATGCGCGCCAGCGTGCTGGTGCTGGGGCCGCTGGTCGCCCGCTACGGCAAGGCGCGCGTCTCCCTCCCCGGCGGCTGCGCCATCGGCGCGCGCCCCATCGATCAGCACCTCAAGGGGCTGGAGGTGCTGGGCGCGAGCATCTCCCTCGAGCACGGCTACGTACAGGCCCGCGCCCCCGACGGGCTCCGCGGCGGCAGGGTCGTCTTCGACGTGGTGACGGTGACCGGCACCGAGAACCTCCTCATGGCGGCGGCGCTGGCGAAGGGGACCACCGTCCTCGAGAACGCCGCGAAGGAGCCGGAGGTGGTCCAGCTCGCCGAGGTGCTCAACGCCATGGGCGCGCGGATCGCCGGCGCGGGCACCGACACCATCGAGATCCAGGGCGTGGACGAGCTGCGCGCCTGCAGCCACCGGATCATCCCCGATCGGATCGAGGCGGGCACCTTCCTGGTGGCGGCGGCCATCACCCGGGGCGACGTGGTCCTCGAGGGCTGCATCCCCGCCCACCTCGGCGCGGTGATCGAGAAGCTGCGGGAGGCGGGGGCGATCATCGACGAGATCCCCGGCGGCCTGCGGGTGCGCGGGCCGGAGCGGCTGCGGGCGGTCGACTTCGAGACCGAGCCCTTCCCCGGCTTCCCCACCGACATGCAGGCGCAGCTCATGGTGGCGATGGCGCTGGCGGAGGGTTCGTCGCGCATCACGGAGAGCGTCTTCGAGAACCGCTTCATGCACGTCCTCGAGCTCTCGCGCATGGGCGCCCGCATCGCCATCGACGGCAACGTGGCGGTGGTGACCGGCGTTCCGCAGCTCTCCGGCGCGCCGGTGATGGCCACCGACCTGCGCGCCTCCGCCTCGCTCATCCTGGCGGGGCTGCAGGCGGAGGGCGCCACCACCGTGCAGCGCGTCTACCACCTCGATCGCGGCTACCAGCGGATCGAGGAGAAGCTGCGGGCGCTGGGCGCCGACATCGAGCGCGTCCGCGAGGGCTGAAGGCCGCCGCACGGCAGCCTCGACCGTTGCGGGGACGAATCCGCCGCGCTAGTGTGTTTCGCGCTGATAACCAGCCAAATCATCGACTTCACCCCCAACCGAATTTCGGGAGACCTACTTCCATGGACTGCCCCCGCTGCAACGTCGAGATGACCCTGCTGGAAGGGGACGACATCTCGATGCAGCGCTGTGCCGACTGTGGCGGCGTCTGGATCGACGTTGCCGATCTCAATCCGCTCCTCCTGCGTGCCACCCTCCCCCCGCTCGATCGGATCGGCGGCAGGGCGAATCTCGAGGAGATCGCCGTCGAATGCCCCGACTGCCAGGTGGAGCTGACGGTGATCGAGGGCAACGACAAGTCGGGGCTCCGCTACGAAGCGTGCGAAAGCTGCGGGGGCATCTGGCTCGAGGTCACGGGCCGCGAGGACGTCGACGACATCGAGGGGATCGAGCGGTCGATCGTCGATCACTTCCGCGAGTTCAAGGGCTGATCCCGCGCCGGAAAGCGGCGCAATCCCCGGAACTTGCCGGCCTCCCCGCGTGAGGGGAGGCCTTCCTGCCCCGCAAATCGCCTCCCGTGCATTGCGGTCCGCGCTCGGCTGCGGATAGCATTCGCGCCCGTTCGCCGGCCTTCCGACCGGCGCCAGGAGGCACCCCGCACATGCGCGTCGTCTGCGCCTCGAGCTTCGTCGCAGGCTTGCTGGCAGTTCCCGTCACCGCCGCAGCAGCATCTCCCGCGATCCCCGACCTCTCCGGCTTTCCCATCTCCGCGCCCCGGCGCATCAGCGCAGGGGAGCTGGAGCGCATCCGCTCCCTCCCGCTTCCGAAGGTGCGGGCGCCCTTGCTGCGCCTCGAGGCCCCGCCCGACGTCCGCATCGTCGACGACGTCCCGCTGCTCGAGGTGGAGAGCTGCGACGCGGAGCCGGGGATCACCCAGGAACCCGACTCCGATCCGAGCTGCGCCGTCTTCAAGGGCGACGTCTTCTCCACCGGCGGCGGGGGCGAGATCCAGTTCTACGACTACACGTGGCAGACGACGGTGCTCGGCAGGAAGCTGCTCGAGCTCTTCGGCGACGAGGTGACGACCTACATCGTCTTCAACCAGTACCCCACCTCGGACTTCGGCGGCGCCTTCTACCTTCCGATCTACAGCGAGGTGGAGGGGATCGGCGCCACGGGCATGGACCTGCGCGGCTGGTTCGGATCGGGCGAGGGCGGCGCCCTGCGCGGCATCGTCTCGATGAACATGTGGTGGAGCTGCGAGTGGGGCGACTGGTTCCAGGCGGGCTGCACCAACCAGGCCCCGTGGGACACCTCGTTCCGCTCGCTCCACGGCGTGCTCGGCCAGGAGGTGGGGCACGAGTGGGGCGCCTTTCTCCGCTTCCTCAACGAGAAGAACATCGGCACCGTCGAGTGGCTGGGCCGTGACCGGTCCCACTGGAGCTACTGGCTCGACACCGGCGGCTCCCCGCTCGAGGGGAACGACTGGGTGGACGACGGCGACGGCACCTTCCACATCGAGCCGGTCCGCTTCACCAAGTACTCCGACTTCGACCTCTATGCGATGGGCCTGATGCCCGCCAGCGAGGTCCAGCCCGCCTTCCTCATCCGCAACCCGCAGTGCAGCGGCCGCAGGTGCAGCGCCGCGACGCCTCCGGAGAACGGGCCGATGGAAATCGCCGGCGAGCGCGTCGACATCACCATCGAGCAGGTGATCGCCACCATGGGCGAGCGCTACCCTTCCTACGAGGAGTCGCCGCGCTTCCACCGCCAGCTCTTCGTCTTCACCCGCCTCCAGGGCGAGACCGACGAGGAGACCACCACCTTCGCGCTGGAGAAGATGGGGCGCATCCGCCGCTTCTGGAACGAGTACTTCTACGAGGCGACGCGGGAGCGCATGCGCGCGATCACCACCGTCTCCGGCCGCGACGACTACCCGCGCTTCGAGTTCACCATCTCCACCGAGGGCTGGCGCTCCGCCACCGCCGACGCCGCCACCGCGGTCGAGGGCCGGCTGCGGGCGCAGGCCGCGATCAACGACAACGTGGAGATCGACGCGGCGCAGTACGCGTCGGTGGAGCTCCGCCTCGCCCTGCCCGCGTCCGCTGCGGGCAAGCGGGTGCGCCTCGTCTTCGGCGGCCTCGACGGCGTCCTCGACGAGGCCCACGCGGTGGAGATCCAGCCGGTGGCCGACGGCGTGGTGCGCACCTACGGCGCCGACCTGAAGGGCAACGCGGGCTGGAAGGGCGAGATCGGCGTGCTCCGCCTGGAGCTGGTGGACGCGGCGGCGGGCGACTACTTCGAGGTGGATCGGCTGCGGATGCGCGACGTGGCGTACGCCGACCTCGACGACGACTCGATCTTCGACCTGGGCGACAACTGCCCCGGCGTGGCCAACGCCGACCAGGCGGACACCGACGGCGACGCGGTGGGCGACGCCTGCGACGACGAGGACGGCGACGGCGTGCTCGACGTCGAGGACAACTGCCCCGGGCAGGCCAACGCCGACCAGGCGGACGCCGACGGCGACGGCGTGGGGGATGCCTGCGAGGACGCCGATGGCGACGGCATCTTCGACCCCGCGGACAACTGCCGCGACGTGGCCAACGTCGATCAGCTCGACCTGGACGCCGACGGCGTCGGCGACGCCTGCGACCCGGCGCCCAACGACGCCTCGATCCCCGGAAAGGGCGGCGGCTCGAAGAGCAAGAAGAAGAAGGACGACGGGGGCTGCTCCAGCGCCGCCGGGCTTCCCTCGGCGCTCGGCCTGATCGTCGCGGGCCTCGCGCTGGCGCGCCGCCGCGACTGACGGTACGCGCAGGGCTGGTGAAGGGCCGGGGCGACCCGGCCCTTCCCGTTCCTACTCCCCGCCGGTGGCGGCGAGCCGTTCCCACTCCGCCTGCGCCAGCGCCAGCTCCTCGAGGGCGTCGATCCAGGCGAGGCGTCCCGCCAGCGCTTCGCGGCGGAGGAGCAGGTAGGCGGGGAAGCCGATGTCGCCTTCGCGGAAGGCCTCGGTGGCCAGGGCGAGGTTCTCGTTCACCGCCTCGAGGGCCGCCGCCTCCCAGGCAGCCACCGCCGCGCCCGCGGCGCCGAGGCGCACGCGCGCCTCCTCCCGCGCGGCGGCGATGCTCCGCTCGGTCTCGACCAGCGCCGCCTCGGCCTGCGCCTCCTCGCGCCGCGCCGCCGCGCGCTCCGACTCGTTCCTGTCGAAGAGCGGCAGCGGAATCGCCACGGTGGCGAAGAGGTGATCGGTGTCGAGCTCGCGGAGGAAGTAGGCGCCGACGGTGAGGTCCGGCGCCGCAGCCGCGTCGGCGAGGGCCCGCCGGGCCTGCGCCTCGCGCAGGGAGAGGCGCGCCTCCAGCACCGCGGGCGCCTGGCGTGGCCGAACCGGATCCGGCACAGGGACGGGCGCCGGGAAAACCGCCCTCGGCGCGAGGGTGCCCTCCAGCTCGAGGGGCTCGTCCGCGGCGAGGCCGAGCAGGCGCCGCACCTCGGCGGCTGCCTTCGCGCTCTCGATGGCGGCGCTGGCAGCCTCCCTCCCCGCGCGGGCCGCCTCCACCACCGCCGCGTTGCGATCGATGCGGCGGATGCGCCCCTCGGCGAGGCGCTGCTCCGCCGCTTCCGCCGCCTCCGTGGCGAGCGCGGCCGAATCGCGGGCGAGCGCCTCGCGCTCCCGGGCGGCGAGGGCGCGGACCCACGCGGCGCGCACCTCCGCGCGGAGGGCGATCCTGCGGGCGCGGATCGCCGCCGCCTGCCGCTCCAGCGCGGCGGCGACGGCGGCGCTCCGCGCCGCGCCCTGGCCGCCGAGGCGCAGGGGCTGCTCGATCGACACCTGGTACTCGAAGCCGTTGTCCGCGCCCGCCCACGCGCCGCCGCCCTGCAGCCCCAGCTCCGGGTTGTCCGCGAGGATCCGGTTCGCCGCCCGCTCCTCGAGGCGCACGGCCTCCCGCTCCGCCGCGAGGGCGCGGAGCTGCGGATCGTTGCGGAACGCCGTCTCGATCGCCTCGTCGAGGGTGAGGGCGGGCGCGACAGCGGGAAGCGCGAGGGCGGCGAGGAAGGCGATCGCTCTCAAGATGCACCTCCGATGTCGAGACGCGGCGCCGGCGCGGGGCGGGCCGCGCGGACGAGGAGCATGGAGACGGCGGGAAGCACCAGCAAGGTGAGGAAGGTGGCCGAGAGGACGCCGCCGATCACCACGGTGGCGAGGGGCCGCTGCACCTCGGCGCCCACGCCGGTGCTGGTGGCCATGGGGAGGAAGCCGAGGATCGCCACCGCCGAGGTGATGAGCACCGGGCGCAGCCGGCCCAGGGCCGCCTCGCGGATGGCGTCAGCGGGGGCGAGGCCGCTCGCGAGGAGCTGCCGCATCCGGGAGACGAGGACCATGTCGTCGAGGACCGCCACGCCGGAGAGGATGACGAAGCCCACCGCGGCGGCGATGGAGAGGGGCAGGCCGCGGATCCAGAGGGCGGCGATGCCGCCCACCCAGGCGAAGGGGACGCCGGTGAGGATGCGGACGCAGTCGAGCCAGCGCCGGTAGGTGAACCAGAGCAGCGCGACGATGAGCCCGAGGGCGAGGGGCACCACCACGAGGAGGCGGCGCCGGGCGCGCTCGAGGTGCTCGAACTGGCCCGCGTAGCGGACCCAGCCGCCCTCCGGGAGCTCGATGGAGCGGCCGATGCGCCGCTGCACCTCCGCGACGAACGAGCCCAGGTCGCGGCCGCGCACGTTGGCCTGCACCACCACGCGGCGCTTGCCGAAGGTGCGCTCGATGGTGCTCGGGCCGGTGCGCGTGGTGACGGTGACGAGCTGGGAGAGGGGGACGCGCTCGCCGCCCGGCGCCGGAACGAGCACCTCGCCGAGGCGTTCGGGATCGGAGCGCCAGGGCTCGTCGAGACGCACCACGACGGGGAGGCGCCAGTCGCCCTCGAGGATCTCGCCCGCCTTGCGGGTGCCCATCGCCTCCACCACGTCGAGGATGGCGCGGGCGTCGATGCCGAAGCGGGCGGCGGCGGCGCGATCCACCGCGATGTGCAGCACGGGCTGGCCGGTGAGCTGCTCCACGCTCACGTCGGCTGCGCCGGGGATGGTGCGCACCAGCGCCTCCACCTCCCGCGCCTTCGCGGCGAGGAGGTCGAGGTCGTCGCCGAAGAGCTGGATGGCGAGATCGGCGCGGGAGCCCGCCAGCATCTCGTTGGTGCGCAGCTCGATGGGCTGGAGGAAGGCCACGCGCATGCCGGGCATGCCGGCGAGCTCCGCCTCCATCTCGGCCACCAGCTCCGCCTGCGTGCGGGCGCGTCTCCACGCCTCGCGCGGCGTGAGCTCGACGAAGACGTCGGAGAGCTCCACGCCCATGGGATCGGTGGCGATCTCCGCGCTGCCGGTGCGGGTCCAGATCCGCTCGATCTCGTCGGGGAAGCGATCGAGCAGGAGCTTCTCGACGGCGGTGCCGTAGCGCACCGACTCCTCGAGGGAGACCTCCGCAAGACGCACCGTGTTGATCACGATCGAGCCCTCGGAGAGGCGGGGGATGAACTCGGTGCCCAGGGTGGGCGCGAGCGCCGCTGCGCCCGCGAGGAGCACGAGGGCGGCGGCGACGATCCGGCGCGGGCGGAGGATGCTCGTGCGGAGCAGCGGCAGGTAGAGGCGCTGGAGCGCGGCGAGGAGGCGCGGGCGGTGGGCCTTCCGCCTGCCGAGGCCAAACGAGGCGAGCACGGGCACCAGGGTGAGCGAGAGGAGGATCGAGCCAGCGATGGCGAAGATCACCGTGAGCGCCATCGGGCGGAAGAGGCCGCCCTCGGTCCCCTCGAGGGCGAGGAGCGGCAGGTAGACGAGGAGGATGATCAACTCGCCGAAGAGGGAGGGCTTGCGCACCTCGATCGTGGCGTCGCGCACCACGTCGATGGGGCTGCGGGTGGCGTCCTCCGCGAGACGGCGCTCCGCGTTCTCCACGAGGATCACGCTCGCGTCGACGAGGAGGCCGAAGTCGATCGCCCCCAGCGACATCAGCGTGCCGGCGATGCCGAAGCGGGCTATCAGGTTGCCGGCGAAGAGGAGGGAGAGCGGGATCGCCGAGGCGACGATGAGCCCGGCGCGGAGGTTGCCGAGAAAGACGAAGAGGACGGCGACGACGAGGAGCGCGCCTTCCAGCAGGTTGTTGCGGACGGTGGCGATCACCTCGTCCACCAGGGTGGTGCGCTGGTAGACCGCCTCGATCGCGATCCCGTCGGGCGGCCGGATCGAGGCGAGACGCTCGGCGAGAGCCTCCGTCACCGCGTAGCCGTTTTCGCCGAGGCGGGCGAAGGCGAGGCCGAGGATCACCTCGCCCGCGCCATCGGCCGTGGCGGCGCCGCGGCGGATCTCGCGGCCCACCTCCACCCGGGCGACGTCGGCGACGGTGACCGGGATCCCGTCGCGGGCGGCGATGGTGACGTCGGCGAGCGCCCTGCCATCGGGCAGGCGACCGATGCCGAGGACGAGGGAGGCCGCCCCACCCCGCTCGATCACCCCGCCGCCCACGTTGGCGTTGTTGCGCTCCAGCGCTTCGTAGAGATCGCCCAGGGAGAGGTCGAACTGCTGCAGGCGACGGGGGTCGACCACCACGTGCCACTGCTTCTCCGCGCCGCCCCAGGCCACCACCTCGGCGACGCCGGGCACGGTGCGGAGTTGCGGCGCGATCACCCTGTCGTGGAAGGCGCGCAGATCCTCGAGGGAGCGACGGTCGCTGCGGACCAGGTAGTGGAAGACCTCGCCCAGGCCGGTGGCCACCGGTCCGAGCCGGGGCCGGTCGACGCCAGCGGGCAGCTCCACCGTGGCGAGTCGCTCGCTCACCTGCTGCCTGGCGAACCAGACGTCGGTCGATTCGTCGAACTGGAGGGTGATCTGCGCGAAGCCGAATCTGGAGAGGGAGCGGACGTCGCGGATCCCGGGGAGGTTGGACAGCGCCTGCTCGAGGGGAAAGGTGATCTGCCGCTCCACCTCGAGGGGCGCCAGGGTCTCCGCCACCACGTGTACCTGCACCTGCGGCGGCGTGGTGTCCGGGAAGGCGTCGAGGGGCAGGTGGGCGAAGGCGAGGATGCCGGAGAGAGCGATCGCGGCCCACGCGGCGATTACCGCGCCGCGGTGGCGCAGGCAGAGATCGATGATGCGGGTGAGCATCACTCCACCTCGCAGCAGCCGGCGCCGATCGAGTCGCGGCGGGTCTCGGTGGCGAGGAGGAAGGCGCCGGTGGTGACGATCGTCTCGCCGCCGTCGAGGCCTTCCTCGATCGCCACCTCGTCGCCGACGACGGCGCCGGTGGTGACCGCCACCGGGCGGTAGCTCCCCTTCGCCTCCTCCACGAAGACGATCGACCTGCCCTCGATCCGCTGCACCGCGCCGCGGGGAACGACGATCGCCTCCGCCCCCGCGCCCGTCTCGATGCGGGCGCGGACGAAGGTGCCGCCCTTGAGCGAGCCGTCGGCGTTGTCGAGATCGACGCGGGCGGGGACGGTGCGGGTGCGGGGATCGACCGCAGCCCCCACCGCGGTCAGGGTGGCGCTGCGGGTGCCGCCGCCCGGGAGGAGGAGGACCAGTGACTGGCCCGCGCGCACCTCGGCGGCGTGGGCTTCCGGAATGGCGAGGTTGGCGCGGATCCGCGTTGGATCCGCCACGGTGAGCAGCGTCTCGCCCGGCTGGGCGTGGTGGCCGGCTGTGGCCGAGCGGGCCACCACCACCCCGGCGAAGGGGGCGCGGAGGACGAGGCTGCCGCCTTTGGCCTGCGCCGTGGCGCCTGCAGCTTCGAGCGCGGCGCGGGCGGCGCGCTCGGCGGCGCGGGCGGCGGCGGCGTCGCGCTCCGCCGCTTCCAGGTCCTCGCGGGAGGCGAGGCCGCGCTGGTGGAGGCGGCGCTCGCGCTCCAGGCGGCTCGCAGCGGTGGCGGCGGCGGTCCGTGCGGCGTCGAGCTCGGCGCGGCGGGCGCCGAGCTCCGCGGAGCGGAGGGTGATCAGGGGAGCGCCCTCCTCCACCGCGTCGCCCACGTCCACGTGGACCGTGCGGATCACCGCCTCGCCCGCCACCGAGAGATCGGCGCGGCGGTTGGGATCGAAGGCGAGGGAGCCCACCACCTCGAGGGTGGCGGCGAAGCGGCGGCGCACCGCCCGCGTGGTCTCGATGCCCGCACGCTGCGCGATGTCGGCGGAGGCGAGGCGCACCCGCAGCCCGTCCGGCGGGAAGGGAGAGGTCCCCTTGCACAGAGGGCAGACGGAGGCGGGGTAGCCGTGGTCGCGGCAGTAGTCGCCCTTCGCGATGAAGGCGGCGACGAGCTTCGGATTGCACCGGGTGCACTGTGACTCGGGCAGGCCGTGCTCGGCGCACCAGTCGGCGCCCTCGTCTTCGTGCGCCACCTCCCGTGCGTGTGGCTCGGGCTGCGCGGTGCATGCGATGGCGGCGAGCAGGCAGAGGAGACCTGCCTTCCAGGGGATCTCGGGCATGGGATCGTCGGTCCGGCGCGGTGCGCGCCTCGGAAGCGAGAGCAGGCGGGCGTGCCCGGGCGGGCACACCTCTCCCAGGGACGTCGACGATCAGGCGCTGGGCGGGTGGAAGATGCGGGCCTTCACCCCGGTGCGGAGCGGCGTCGCCGGCTCGGCGAAGGAGCCGGGCGGCGCTGCGTCCGGCACCTGCGGGGTGATTGCGACGGGCGCGAAGTGGAGCCGCGCCGGACAGCACGGGCACTGGCAGGCGGCAAGGCAGTCCGCATCCGCCACGTCGTGGATCTCGTCGGGCGCGCCGAAGCAGGGATCGGCGCCCTGCGACCACGCGAACGCCGGCGCGACGCCGTAGAGCGCGACGAGGGTCAGGCAGAGCAGCGCGCGAACGAGGCCGGGCATCGCCCTCCTGCTTAGCAGGCCGCGGATGGCGCGGTCAACGGCGGTGGGCTCGCTCGCTGCGCCCCGGGTCAGGCGGCGGGCGCCTCGACCAGCGCCGCGTTCCGCTCGCGGTGGAGCGCGAGGAAGCGCTCCTTCTCGTCGATCACGCGGTGGACCAGCCCCAGCTTCTCCAGGCAGCGGATGAAGAGCCACGCACCGTCCGGCTGGGTGGGAAGGAAACCGGTGCGGGCGCTGCGCGGGAAGAGGTGGTGGTTGTTGTGCCACTCGCCCGCCACGAGGCCCGGCCAGACCTGGTTGATCGAGAGATCGCCGCGGTGGAGGTCGTAGCCCTCCCTGCGCTTGTCCTTCCCCTTGCCGTGCCCGTCGTAGTTGAACGTGCGGATCCCCACCGCCCAGAGGAAGGTGCAGCCGAAGAGCGCAGTGGCGAGGGCGTGGCCCCCCACCAGGTAGAACGCGCCGTACCAGAAGGCCCAGCTC
>Ga0180215_1000296_pt1 | contig 66857 bp, 74 predicted proteins | sample eDN3rd37CBELigBY_FD_128871 | JGI IMG/M metagenome (GOLD analysis project Ga0180215, IMG submission 128871) | Enriched backyard soil microbial communities from Emeryville, California, USA - eDNA 3rd pass 37_C BE-Lig BY (version 2) (version 2) | ecosystem: Environmental > Terrestrial > Soil >...
AAATGGGAAACCGGGTCATGGAGCGGGTGGAAGTGGGCACGGTTCGTTCGTACAATAATAATATCCGCTTTCTTTCCTACCTCTAAGGAACCAGTTTGTTTTCCAATAAACATCGCTTCTGCACCATACCGTGTTCCCATCCGTAAGGCCTCTTCTGCTGGGACAACAATCGGATTATAGCTTACCCCTTTATGCAGTAACGCGGCCATTTTGATCTCCTCAAATAAATTAAGGTTATTATTGCTTGCCGAACTGTCTGTCCCAAGAGAAACCGTTATGCCAGCTGCCAACATTTCCGGAACCCTAGCAATCCCACTTGCTAACTTTAGGTTGCTGATTGGATTATGGGACACCTTTACATCATATTTAGCCAACAACTTAATTTCCTCGTCGGTTAAATGAACAGCATGGGCAACCAAGGTCGGGCGTTCAAATACACCCAATTTTTCCAGGTGGGCAGGTGGTCTCAATCCATAATCCACTCTATTTTGTTCAACTTCCCTTTTCGATTCAGACATATGAATATGTATAGGAAGGTCCAATTCGTGGGCTTTTTCTACAATTTGTTTAATATAATCTGGCGGACAAGTATATGGTGCATGTGGTGACATCATCGTTGTAATCCGACCTTCAGCTTTTCCATTCCAACGAGAAGCAAAATCAGCTGCCTCTTCCAATTTTTGTTTTTGTACATCAACAGGACAAAGACCAATCACACCGCGTGCCAATCCCGCCCGCATTCCACTCACTTCTACGGCTTCGGCCACTTGGTCCATGTGATCATACATATCCATAAAGCAGGTTGTACCAGTACGAAGCATCTCGATCATGGAGAGATATGTCCCCCATTTCACATGTTCAGAAGTAAATTGTCCTTCCAACGGCCACATCTTGGTTTCAAGCCATTCCTGCAAGGGTAGATCATCTGCATAACCGCGAAGCAAGGACATCGCTGCATGACCATGGGTATTTACTAATCCCGGCATAATGATATTCCCGCCGACATCGATCACTTCATCATAGGCAGACAAGTCTTCTGGGACCTCTCCAACGTACGTAATAACATCCCCGTCAAAAACAACCGCACCTGGTCTGTATACCCTATTCTCTTCGTTAACTGTGATGACGATTCCATTTGTTAGAATTTTTGGCATCCTTTTTCACTCCTATCTTGTATAAAGCCATTAAAGCAAAGCAAAACAAGACTAGTCAAGTTGCTTTTGCTCGAGGAAGGCCAAAAGTTCATCTAATGACTGTTCCTTTTTTTCCGTAGTAATCGAGGAAAACAGGTCTCCTTTATTTTTTATTCGTTCCAAAATGTTTAAGATCGTAAAGTCTGTAGGCCGGAATCCGCTCTTAACTTCATCCCACGTGACAGGGGTGGAGACCGTGCCCCCTTTTCTTGCTCGAGTGGAATAAGGAGCGGGAAGGGTCCTACCTTCCCAGTGCTGTAAATAATCAAAATAAAGCTTGGTTCCTCTATTTTTAACAAGACGTTCTAGGGTCACCTGCTGTGGATTTTTACTGGCAATGTATTCTGCAATAAATTTATTTAACTTCCGTGTCTGGTCATACGTGTAATGTTCGGTTATCGGGATATAAATCTGCAGTCCAGATGCGCCAGATGTTTTCGCTTGGCTAAACAGCCCTAACGAATCAAGAACTTCCTTGATTTTACCAGCGACTTCTAAAACAAGTTCATAATTCTCCACATCTGTCGGGTCCAAATCAAAGACAAGCTCTGTCGGAAACCGTTCTCTTTGATATTTATTAAAGGAAACATGTAATTCCAAGCACGCCTGGTTGCCTAACCAAATTAAGGTTTCTAAATTATTGGGTAAAATGTAGTTCGTTTCTCTCCAATACTGGGTCTCGATCCATTCAGGTGCATGTTCTGGTCTGTTTTTCTGGTAAAAGGATTTCCCATGGATTCCATCCGGATAGCGAATTGTTGTCAGCAAACGGTCACGCAAATAGGGCAGGATTACAGGCGCCACGGCAATCAAATAATGAATGTAATCCAATTTGGTAATCTGGTCCTCTGGCCAAAGAAACTTCTTAGGATTTGTGATCCTTAATTTGTATTCACCTATTTCCAGATCAAATTCATCACTCTTTTTCATCAACAAACTAACCATAGTTCAATTCCTTACAAAGACGCTTTGCGTTTTCTTTTTTTGGCTGGTTCCTTGGTTTCTGCAGCTTGCGTACTGGCCGTGCCCTTCCCCTTCTCTTTCTTATCTTGACGGGTGGCGTCGAGACTGGCCTGTAAAGCTGCCATTAAATCCACCACTTTTGCTGCACGCGGGACATTGGGTGCCTCCTGGACTTCTTCTCCTTCAATTTTTGCATGGATAAGCTCTAGCAGTTTATTTCGATAATCATCTGTATACTTTTCCGGATTAAAGTCAGTAGCCAAATTTTCAATTAATTGGATCGCCATATTCATTTCCGATTCATTTAATGCTATGTTTCCAGGCAACCCCGGTACATGTTCCACTGAGCGAACTTCATCTGGATAAAAGATGGTTTCCATGACAATACAATTTTCGTACAAACGTACAGCTGCCAAGCTTTCTTTTGAACGGATGGTAATCTTGGCAATGGCAATTTTTCCTGCCCTTCTCATTGCTTCCCGCAATAAGCTGTAGGCCTTGTCTCCCGTTTCCTGCGGCGAGAGAAAATAGGTTTTATCAAAATAAATCGGATCAATTTGCTCTAGATGGACGAAATCTAAGATTTCAATCGTTTTTCTCGTTTCCGGAGTGATCGCGTCTATTTCTTCATTTTCCACTAAGACAAATCGTCCCGGCTCATATTCGTACCCTTTTACAATTTCCTCATTTTGTACTTCACGATCACATATCGGGCAAGTTTTTGTATATTTAATAGGTGTTCCACATTCCTTATGCAAAGTACGGAAACGAACATCTTTGTCTTCCGTGGCACTAAACATTTTAATAGGAATATTAACCAAACCGAAACTTATGGAGCCTTTCCACATCGTATGCATTTGTGCATCTCCTTTTTGTCTCTTTTTGTTAGCGTGCCCCAAAAATTAAGAGTCAGACGTCTATAGAAATTTACCGAATTGGAGACCCATTTCAAATAGACAGAGGTCTAACCACGAACAAAAAGACAGCCAAATATCTGACTGCCTTAATTTAATGGTCCTATTGTTCCTGAAAGAATCCCTTCGATTTTTCCCGCTCAATTTGATAATCTTTCCCATTAGAGAACACACTTATAGTTCCATGCGTTTTTGTTTGATAAACATCCAACCAAGTTTCATTCAAACGCTCAACCACATCATCAAAACCATTCGTGTTTGCGATATCTTGAAAAATCACGGCTACATGTGCATCAACGTTCTCCAGAAAGGAGGGACTTGAAGCTTGGTTGCTCCCACTATCACTAACCTTTAAAATTTGTGATTTGAGGTTGTATTTTTCCACAAGTTGCTGTTCCACTTCATCGTTTATGTCACTGGTAAACATCCACTTAACCTTACCATGAATAAGTTGAAACACAAGGGCATTGGCCTGTGGTGATAAAGACAATGGTTCACTTGGGCTTAGAATGCGCATTTTTAATGTTTGTGAAAAAAGAAAGTTCTCTCCTTCGGAAACAGCAACAATCGATCGGACAGGCCCAGTGATCCTGTCTAAGATAGTTTGTTTTATCAATTCAGGTACCATAATTTGCTCAACCGGAAAGTGGTTTAAAATAGTATTGGCACCATCTACATGGCCATCCATCTCACCTGTTAAAACCAGAACGTCAATATTTTTAATATCAAATTGCTCTAGAATTTCCATTATTTCATGTGCACTTGTTGCTGATCCTGCATCAATTAGTATCGTAAAATCATCAGTTAGTACTAAAGTCGACTCCCCTTCCGAAATCCCAAGGAAATGAACACTCACTGGATAATCTGCGACATCTTCGGGGGTAGAATGAGCAGCCATTATTTTGTGCTCAGTTGCTCCACATCCAAATAACAAAAGCAAAAGAGCACACAAACCCAACATTCCAAATCGCTTTTTCAACTGAATCACCTGTAAATTTTTCTCCATTAAAAAATTATGAAGAAAGAAGAAGGGGCTAACCCAACCAATTTTCAATCATCGGTAATAATTCTTTAAATGGTTTGTAATGTAGCGTTGTTTCTGGCAATGATTTGATAAAATATTTTCCATATCTTGCCTCTACCAAGCGTTTATCAAACACAAGTATAACTCCGCGATCTGTGCGACTCCTGACTAGCCGTCCAAAACCCTGTTTGAAACGAATGACGGCTTGGGGAATGGAAAGTTCCATAAAAGGATTTCCTTTATTTCTTTTAATATGTTCACTTCTTGCTTCCACCACGGGATGAGTGGGAGGCCAGAAAGGTAAACGCACAATGATCAGACAGGAGAGATCGTCCCCCGGAATATCTACTCCTTCCCAAAAACTGCTGGATCCAAGCAACACGCTTTTGGGTGTCATTTTAAACTGTTTGGTCAATTTGCTGCGGCTGCTTGAATCAATTCCATGGCCGAGCAGACAAAAGCCTTCGGATGTCAACCGATCCTTCATTCCTTCGTAGACACGTCGCAGCATCTGATGGGAAGTAAATAACACCAACATCCTTCCATTTGTAGCGATTGCCGTCTGAACCAGGGCATCTGTAATCTTCTCAATAAATTGTTCTTCATTTTGAGCATTAAGTGCAGGTAAATCTGCTGGTACACATAATAAGGCTTGTTTTTGATAATCAAATGGAGAATCATGGATTTCCGTTTCAACTTTCTCCACTTGTAGCCCCATCCGTTTTACAACATAGGAGAAGGACTGGTTCACACTCAACGTTGCAGATGTTAGCACAACACTTTCTTTTTTTGCAAAGAAATGCTCCTGTAGAAGTGGGGCTACATCCATCGGCACCATATTGATTCGCACAGCTTTGCGAGTGGAACGTGCATCAAGCTCCATCCAATAAATACGCTCCATATTTTGCTCTAGCAACAACTGCCGAAGCAAATTCTTCTGCCCTTGAATATCTCTAAGCGCTCCATGCAAATCGGTTAGTAAACCGCGAAGTGAATAGGTTAATTCTTCAGCCTGGTGAAGATCCTCGAAGACTTTTCCTAAGGATTTCTCCAATACATCAATACTTTCGATTGCTTCTTCAATAGACATCACCAACGTTTTCGGTGCCTGCGCTAGCCAATGTTCCGAGTCAAACCTGCGGACCAACCGACCTGTTTCTGTACCTTCCTTGGCGGTTCGAATTCCCCAATTAAAAAGTTTTTGAAACATCTGCTTGACCTGCTCACGAGCTTCTGTTATATCAAACACTGACATAGTCAACTGCTCTTTTTTGCCATTTAAATTCAGTTCGGTTTGATCGATTTCCTTGTTTAATTTTTCAATCAAGCCAGACCCTTTATCTGAATAGAGACCTGTAAAAAGTCCATCCAATTGTAAGGAATAGACCGATTCGCCCAAGTGATGGCTTGCCACGTCTTCAAAATGATGTGCCTCATCAATAATGGCGTAGGAGTATGCGGGTAGAATCCTTTGGTCAGCACGAACGTCCGTTAGCATAAGCGAATGATTGGTAATGATAATTTCAGCCTGTTGCGCCTTTTGCCGTGCCTGGTGGTAAAAACACCGTGAAAACCAGGGGCAAGCCCGGTTCAAGCAGGAATTAGCGTCACTTTGAACTTGACGCCAATATGCCTGTCCGCCAGAGGGCAAATTCAATTCCTCTACATCCCCTGTGGTTGTATCCGTTAACCAAGTTAAAATTTGTCCTTTTGTTAACAAAACATCGTAATTATCTATAGCTTGATCCGCTAAACTAAGCTCAAATTTCCGTAGACAAAGATAGTTGTTTCTTCCTTTAAACAATGAAACAGTAATATCCCTGCCAAATATTTTTTGTAGCATTGGGATATCCCTCGAGAATAACTGCTCTTGAAGCTGGATGGTATGTGTTCCAATCATTATTTTTTCGTTGCTTTGTCTTGCCCAATAGAAAGCAGGGATTAAATATGCCAAGGATTTTCCCGTTCCTGTACCTGCTTCGACGAGTAAATGATAAGCCCCGGAAAAGGCAGCATAAATTCTTTCCATTAACACCTGTTGGGTATCCCGCCATTCAAACCCGGGCATTTCCATTGGTAAGATTTCCTGTAATTCCTTAAGGAATTCTCCATAATCCTTGGCCATTGGAACATCAGAGTCATTTATACCTGCCTTCTCTGACTTTCTCAGGACAATCTGACGATAATAATCAAAGTTGTCATCATTTTCCCTCTCTAACGTTCCTTCCAAAAGACGTTTTTTTTCGATGGAGCGGATCAGTTCGCTAACGTTTGAAGAAAAACCTTTCGTCAGGTCTCCAAGACGCTGTAAAACGGGATAGGGCAGCTGATCCAGTTTTTCTAAGAGGGCTATTAAGATTTGCGCCGTCGCCAAGGCATCAGAATCTGCCTGATGTGGATTGTCATGCTCTACTTCAAGTTCTGTGGATAAATCGGTAAGTCGATAGCCCGTTTGATTGGGTAAAAGCAACCGCGATAATTCGACCGTATCTAAAATCGGCCCATCATAAGGATTATATCCGCAGGCACTAAGCGTATATTGTAAAAATCCAAGATCAAAAAATACATTATGGGCAACCAATACTGATCCATCAAGCATGGATAACAGTTCTGGCAGGATATCTTCTACAACAGGGGCCTGTTGGACCATTTCATTCGAGATACCCGTAAGTTGTTGGATGAAAGGTGGAATGGTCACACCTGGATTAACTAATGTTGAATACCCAGAAACAATTTGTTTATTTTCAATCAAGACGGCACCAACTTGAATAATTTGGTCCCCTTCTTTGGCCTTGTTTCCAGTCGTTTCAAAATCCACCACTAAAAACTTTCTCAATAAGGTTCACCTCAGGCTATATGCTATCCCCCATTCTACCATAACCGGTATTAAAGGGCATACTCCCAGTATTGCATCGCCTGTTCCTTCTCACCCTTTAAAAATTGAACTAGTCCAAGCATGAGATAACTATCCTTCATCTTTGGGTTCTTCTGGACGGATTGTTTCCATTCCTTTTCCGCTGCGGGGTAGTTCCCTTGAATCAAATAGGCTTTTCCTTGTAGAAAGTGCCCCAAAGCTCTGGTTTGCATCTGATCATCATGTATGAGTTGATCACAATAGCCTTTCACATGCTCCCATTTTTCTTTCCCGATCATAATTTGAGCTAATCCAGCAACAGCCAATGGGTAATTCTCTTCCTGCTTTAGAACGTGCTGGAAAACATGTTCCGCTTGTTCCCACTCTCCCATATAAAAAAGAATCCATCCGTATGAAAATTGAAAATCGGGGTTTTTCGGGGAAAGCGAAATGGCTTTTTTAATGTACTGAAGACTATAGGGGTAACCCTCGGCGTGATACAGATTCCAACCAAGGCCATGCCAAGCGCTAGCTCTTGACGGATCCAGATTCACTAATAGCTGATAGCACAAGGCAGCATTTCCAAATTGGCGCAAATCCTCGAACCCTTGGCCTACCTGCCAGAGCAATTCCGGATCATCCGTTGCCTTATAGATCCTTTCCAATGTCTTCTCCGCCAACAGTAAATTACCTTCATGACGGAAACACTGAGAAAGCTGAAAAAGTGCCTCCCAATCGTCGGGAAATCTTTCTACATAGTTTAACCAACTTTTTCTCGCTTCACCATATTGACCTAATTTCATATAAACCAAGGCAACGTTAAACAAAGGGTCACCTAATTTCGAATAGGAATGAATCGCTTTTTCAAATATAAAAACTGCTTCCTCCCATTTTTCATCCCCGGCCATTAAACATCCTAATGCATTTAATGCTATTGCCCTGAACAAACGATGATCCGTAGTTTCAGATAAAAGGTGAAAATGGTGGCGAGCCAATTCAAACTGACCATCCATCATATAGCTGTAGGCCAAAAACATGCGGGCAATATCCAGGTCTGGTTCTTGTTCTAAGAGTTCACAAAAATGCTTTGAAGCCTGTTTAAACATAAAAAGATTATAATAACCCTGACCTCTTCGAAATGAAATGGCTGCATCCCCGGATAATAAGGAAATTGTCGAAGTTGTCGGAGAAGGTGTTGGTGAAGTCTGTTTGGAATTTTTCACTTCTTCCGAGTTTAAATTTTTCACTTGCTCTAAAATTTTTGCCGCCACTTCATCTGACATCTGCTCAATTTCCTGTTCAACTGCAGATAACTCTCCAGAAAATTCGTGTTGAAATTGTGTTATTTTTTCCTCAAGGGTTAACCAATGGTCTAAAATTTCATCACTTAATGCACGTAATTGTAGCATTTCACTTCTTAACTTTTCTTTCCCTGGTTGGGAAGCAGATGCCCATTGTTCCTCAATTTCTTTCAGACGCTCCATTAAAGAAAAAAACAATTGTTGGACGAGCATAATAAAATACCGCCTTTCTTACACAGGTCTGGTACTTTATCTTTTTCCAAAATACAAATAAAAATGCGACCCTAGAAAATGGTCGCATGAATTTCTTCCCCAAGTATTTCAATAATCTTATTTTCTTCGTCCATAACCGCAACCTTTGGGCGGTGATGGGCAATTTCTTCATTTGTTAACTGGCAATAGGACATAATAATGACCTTATCTCCTGGCTGTACAAGTCTTGCTGCGGCTCCATTCAGACAGATCACACCACTTCCCCGAGGCCCGGGAATAACATACGTTTCTAACCTGGCCCCATTGTTATTATTTACAATCTGAACCATTTCATTGGGAAGTATATCAACCGTTTCAAGAAGATCTGTATCAATTGTAATACTCCCCACATAATTGAGATTGGCCTCTGTGACCGTCGCCCTGTGTATTTTAGCTTTCATCATTGTTCTAAGCATGTACGGCCTCCTTTTAAGAAAAGATTTTATTATCGATTAATCTTGTGTTCCCAAACTTAACGGCTAAGGCCATAATAAATGGCTGTCCGTTAAACTTCTCCAATGGCTCTAAAGATGGATAAGTCAGTAACTCTACGTAATCAATAGTCGCCAATGGCTGAGTTTGAATTAAGGAGATCACACTTTTTTTAATTTCATTAGGCTGCAGTCCACGATGATAATCCTCTTCTGCTTGTTTCAGACTCTGCGATAAGATAATTGCCTGCTTTCTTGCTTCTTCACTCAAATAAACGTTGCGCGAACTCTTGGCAAGGCCGTCAGGTTCACGGACAATGGGGCAAGGAATGATTTCTAATGGCATATTTAAATCATCAACCATTTGCTGTATGACAGCAATCTGTTGAGCATCTTTCTGACCAAAGAAAGCAAAATCTGGTTGCACAATATGAAACAGTTTACTAACCACAGTAGCTACCCCGTCAAAATGACCTGGCCGAGAAGCACCACACAGAGTATCAGTAATTTCGGAAACAACAACTGTTGTTTTAATTTTTTGCGGATACATTTCGGAAACTGAGGGGGCAAAGATGATATCCACTCCACTTTCTCTAGCCAACTGGCTGTCCCGTTCCATATCTCTAGGGTAACGTTCAAAATCCTCTGTAGGTCCAAATTGCAATGGGTTCACAAATAAACTCATTACAACCTTGGTACATCGTTTTTTCGCTTCTGCAATAAGGCTAAGATGGCCTTCATGCAGGTAACCCATAGTTGGGACAAGACCAATTATTTCACCATTTTTTCTCCATTCCTTTAATACTTGGCGTGTTTCATCAATTGTTTCAATAATCCTCATTTTACCTTCTCCCCATACAAATGTTGAACTTGCTCTTCCTTCATCGCAAAGCTATGGGCTAGATCTGGAAAAGCCCTCGATTTCACTTCTGCAGCATATTGAGAAACAGCCCCTTTAATCATGTCACCAACATTCCCAAAGGTTTTCACAAATTTCGGTTGCAGTGAACTCGCGTATTGTACAAGATCATGAAAAACAAGCACTTGACCGTCACAACCCGCCCCAGATCCAATGCCGATTGTCGGAATTTCCAATTTTTCCGAAATGAGAGATCCCAACTGATGTGGGACACATTCCAACACAAGTGCGAAGATTCCTGCATCTTGCAAAGCAAGGGCATCATTTATTAGTCTATCTGCTTCTTCTACACTCTTCCCTTGAACTTTATAGCCACCAAGTTGATGCACGGATTGCGGCGTTAACCCGATGTGTCCAACAACCGGAATGCCCCCAACCACAAGCTGCTTCACGATGGAGCACAACTCTTGGCCGCCTTCTATTTTGACTGCTTTCGCTGCGCCTTCTTGAATTAGCCTTGCGGCATTTTTCATCGTCTCTGACTCACTAATCCGATAACTCATAAATGGCAAGTCAGCAACGACGAAAGAATTTTTAACAGCCCGTGTAACAGCTTTGGTGTGATGAACCATATCGTCCACCGTTACAGGAATTGTTGAATCATAACCAAGTACGACCATCCCAAGCGAATCACCGACCAGTATCATTTCTGCGCCAGCATCTTCCACCAGTTTTGCAGTTGGAAAGTCATAAGCTGTTATCATCACAATGGGTTCTTTGTTTCTCTTCATCTCGCGAAATGTTGAGGTTGTCCATGCTTTTCCTTTCATCCGTTCTCCTCCATTTTCTCCGAGCAAAAACTTACTGATAATTGAAAAAACCTTCAGGCAAAGCCTGAAGGTGGACATAACCATACAGAGGTATCCCGTTTACATCTACGGTTTGTCTGTCTCGGTCCTTAAATCAGGCTCAGAGCAGATTGTGTTCTTATTGTTTGTTTAAAGATCTAAAAAGATTAGTTCTTCAGTGTGTTATTCCACAAAGGGATATAACCACTTGCATTCAAATTACCATAAATTATGTGGAAGGGGAAGATGCATTTTCAATATCAGCGGAATAAACTTTTTCTATTTCCCCGTTATCTTTTCGCACCAGCAAGATGCCTTCCTCATTAATTCCAACGGCTAAGCCTTCCAATGATCCATGGGGTTGTCTAAGCACGACTCGTTTTCCAATCGTATCTGCATGGGCCTCCCATAAGCTTTTTATAGGGGAGAAACCATACTCCAAATAAAGCTGGTATAGTTTCTCCAGATTTTCTAAGATACGTTGAATAAGAGGGATGCGTTTAACGTTTTCGCCTGTCTGGATGCGGAGAGAAGTAGCGATATCACGCAATTCAATGGGGAAATTCTCCGCGTTTACGTTCATTCCAATCCCGATAATCAGATAGTTGATATGATCTGTTTCCGCATTTAATTCCGTGAGAATGCCGCAAATCTTTTTTTGCTTAACTAAAATGTCGTTCGGCCATTTAATCTCGGCTCGTACACCTGTTGCTTCACGAATTGCTTGAACAACAGCAACAGCCGTAATTAGGGTTAATTGGGGGCAGCGATAAAGAGGAAGTTCAGGTCTCAATATAATACTCATCCAAATTCCAGTCCCGGCTGGGGAATGCCAGGGTCTCCCCATTCTTCCTTTACCACCTTTTTGCTGGTCGGCGATGATGACCGTTCCATGGGGGACCCCCTCTTTAGCTAGTTCATGAGCCTTAAACTGAGTGGAATCAATAGAATGAAAATAGTGAATCTGTCGACCTAAATCCTTTGTCTGAAGACCTGTCTGTACCTCCACCTGCGAGGGTGTATCCGGTGAGGAGATCAAGCGGTATCCCGATCTGCGAACCGCTTCAAAAGCATATCCTTCCTCACGCAATTCTTCAATATGCTTCCAAATCGCCGTTCGAGAACAGTTCAATGCCTTACTAAGACTTTCACCTGAAACAAAATCACCATTCGCCTCTTTAAAAAGTTGCAGTATTTTCTCTTTCATCTTAAATAACCTTTCTTGCTTCAATTATTAAGTCATTAAAATTGTTTTCCACTTCTCCCAAAGCTGCCTTCTCAAACAAATGAGTGAGGACTTTCCCGAGCCAGGGCCCCGCTTCTCTGCCAAACGTTTCAATAAGCTGTATAGCATTCACCTTCAATTGAGAAGGATCGCGGATGACTAATTGCTGCTCCCAGCTTTCCCATTGATCCTTAGTGACGGTTGATTCAGGAAATAGTACGGAACGAATGGTGTGAGCTTTAATCATTTGTTTAGTACCGTATTCAAGAATACATTTTTTTCCTTGCCTCTCACTGACAATATCCATTCGACAAAGGGATGCTAGCTCCGCAATATTTTTAGTAGACTCTTTAGAAAATCGCCATTGTTGCAGAAAATGACGTATAGCTTTTACCTCTCCAGCAACAAAGAGAAATGTCCAACGATCGAGCGGATCTTTCCGTTCTTCCAGGAAGACTTGTCCTTGGTGGCGAAGGACGCGTTTAAAAATATCATTCCATTCTTCAAATGGAAAAATGGACGAGTCAATAAGCATTTCAATAGCTAAAATAGGATGTGGCCCCTCTATCATTTTCACTATTTCCTGATGGATTCGTTCCACGGAGATTTCCTTCAACCAATGACCTTCACTGCGAAGCGCTTGCCTTGTATCTTCTTCAATAGTAAATTCAAATTGTGCGGCAAAACGTATGGCACGAAGAATTCGCAGGGAATCTTCTCCAAATCGTAGTTTGGGATTACCAACCGCACGTATCAAACCATTGCCAAGATCCTTCCGACCACCATATGGATCAATGATTTCTCCACGGAGATCCATGGCCAAAGCATTGATGGTGAAATCTCTACGACCTAAATCTTCTTCAATTCGATCGACAAATTGGACGTTTTTCGGTCTGCGGTGGTCTGTATAATCAGACTCCACGCGAAACGTTGTGACCTCAAAAGACTGGTTCTCTAAGATCACCGTCACAGTACCATGTTTCATCCCCGTAGGTATGACTTTTGGGAACAGTTCCATCACTTGTTCAGGCTTTGCAGAGGTGGCAATATCGATATCATGAACGGGTAATCCCAACAGCTTATCACGGACATATCCGCCAACCTTGTAGGCAAAAAAGCCATGCCTTTCCAACTGTTCTAGGATTTCATCAGCATGGTTTTCCAAACAGTCCATCCTCCCAACGGGGTCAGACCTCAGTGGAAATTTGTTGAATTCGCCTAAAAATAAAACTATCGAGCTGCGATAACTCCTTTTTATATATTCGACAAATTCCAACTGAGGTCTGACCCCTATATCTAACCCATTAATCTAAAACCTTCGATTTTCCTGAACAAAGCATTTCATAGATTTCTTCATATTGCCTCGTAATCTTATCCTGGCAAAACGTATGGTAGGCACGATCTAATCCGTTTTTGGAAAACCGGTCATACAAGGCTTGATTGGTGAAGAGTTCTAGTACCTTCTCCGCCATCCCTGAAATATCTCCAATCGGTTTTAGAAAACCGGTAATCCCATCTTCTACAACTTCCGGAATTCCTCCTGTCTGTGTAGCAACAACGGGTTTACCACATGCCATTGCCTCTAGAGCAACCAAACCAAAACTTTCTTTTTCCGATGTGAGCAATAATGCATCCGCTAACGAATAAACACAGGCTACATCGTCCTGCTTGCCCATGAACCTCACCGCATGAGTTAACCCAAGCTCGCTTACCATTTGACGAACAAGGGACGTGTCTGGTCCTTCACCGATTAACAATAATTTGGCATCTACCTTTTTATGTACCTGGGCAAAAACTTTAACTACATCTAATGTCCGCTTGACTGGACGAAAATTGGAAACATGCAAAAGGATTTTTTCCCCGTTTGGTGCCAGTTCTCGCTTATAATCAGACATATCTCTAGGGTAATATTCTCTTTTGTCAACAAAATTGTAGACCTTCTTTATTTCTTTTGAAATCCCCAGCAAATCTTTTGTTTGATCGATCAAACTTTGCGAGACGGCCGTCACACAATCACTTTGTTCAATCCCAAAGCGGATAATTCCGCTTAACGAACGATCGTACCCGAGGACAGTAATGTCTGTACCATGAAGGGTGGTAACAATCTTCAGGCGTTCTCCTACCATCTGCTTTGCTAAATAAGCGCTAATTGCATGGGGAATTGCATAGTGAACATGCAATACGTCCAAATTTTCTGTTCTCGCTACCTCCGCCATGCGGCTTGCCAAGCTCAGATCATAAGGTGGATAACGAAATACTTCATAATTATTAGCCACCACTTCATGATAATAAATATTTTTATAGAACTTCCCCAAGCGAAAGGGCATATCAGAAGTGATAAAATGAACGATATGCCCTCTTTCAGCAAGAAGCTTGCCTAGTTCCGTGGCAATGACTCCTGATCCACCTACAGTGGGATAACAAGTAATTCCAATTCTCATAACTGTTTCCCCTCATCCAAAGTATTCCATTTGTACAGGTCCGCGCGTCTTAAACCCTTCAGCAAAGTTCGTGGCAATTTTCCGTCCAAAAATATATTCTCGGCTTCTCACCTGGGCAAAATAACCGGTATTCAGAGGGGTCTCCACGTTCCCTTCGGTTAATTCAAATTGACTTTTATAAGACTCCAAGGCTGCCATCTTACCTTCGTACATGGAAGTAATATCTATACAAATATCAGGATCCACAAAATCATTGATAAAATAATAAAATACATTCGCAGCCTTATGGGCCTCTCCCACCTCTGGTGCAAATTTTCGAATCCCCGCACTGAATACCGATTCCCTCACTAGATGACTACAGTGTTCATGATCGGGATGACGATCCTCCCAATAGGGGGCCAAAATTGTTTTGGGTTTATATTTCCGAATGACTTGTACAACCTTGCGGATATTTTCCTCATTGATTAGAATATTGCGATCTGGAAGGCCCAAACAGTGTCTGTCTTTCAACCGTAATATCTTTGCTGCCTGCTTTGCTTCTGCCTGCCTCGTTTGGACATCTCCATTTGAAGAAAGCTCCGCGTAGGTAAGATCGCATATCACTATCGCTTTTCCCGTGCTTGCATGCTTTAAAAGCGTTCCCCCTGCACCAATTTCAACATCGTCTGGATGTGCTCCAAATGCCAAAATATCGATTGCCATCCGAATTGCTCCTATTCCTGGCCCTGTGTTTTATATTTATGTACAACATCTCTCCATGAGAAGTACCCATCTTCTAAAGCACGTGTCAACAGCTCCGCTGTAGCCACATTGGTTGCCAAAGGAATACCATAAACATCGCATAAACGGAGCAACGCACTGACGTCCGGTTCATGGGGTTGCGCTGTCAGTGGATCTCTAAAGAAAATGATAAAATCAAGGGTTCCCTCTGCAACCATAGCGCCAATCTGCTGATCACCGCCAAGTGGGCCCGACATTAAACGATGTATTTTTAAATTAGTTGCTTCCATCACTCGTTTCCCGGTCGTCCCCGTGGAATATAAAGTATGTTCCGCAAAAATGGGCTCATAAGCAATCATAAAATTGACCAATTCATTTTTCTTTTGGTCATGGGCAATTAAAGCAATATTCATTCGATCTGCTCCTCCCATTAATCAAGCACGTTTTCTAGGCCATAGACTAGATGGTCAAGATCCACTACCTTTTTAACTGCTAGATTTACACCTGGCATGAATGACTCCCGATTTAATGAATCATGTCGAATGCTTAAAGTTTGTCCTACATGACCAAAAAGCACTTCTTGGTGGGCAACCATGCCAGGCAATCGGACACTGTGGATCCGAAATCCATTGTAGTATCCGCCACGAGCCCCATCGATAATTTCTTTTTCATCTGGATGACCTTGCTTGAATTCTTTTCTTGATTCAGCAATTAATTCCGCTGTCTTGATCGACGTTCCAGAAGGGGCGTCAAGCTTTTGATCATGATGCAATTCAATAATTTCAACATGTGGCATATATTTGGCAGCTTCCCTCGCAAACTTCATCATCAAAATAGCGCCAATCGCAAAATTTGGAGCGATAATCGCGCCAAGTCCCTTTTCCTGACACTGCTTGTCCAGCATTTCAATTTCTTCAGGTGATAATCCTGTCGTTCCAATCACAGGCCTAATTCCGTGTCGAATTGCTGATAATGCATGGTCCAAAATAACATGCGGGTTTGTAAAATCAATGAGTACATCAGGATTTACAGTTTCTGCAGCTTCATCAATGGATGTAAACAGAGGAATTCCACTCAACGTTCCCTCTCCTTGTACATCCTTCCTTGCTGTAGATACGATACCCGCAACTAGTTCAAGTTGCGGATCTGCTAGAACCATCTTAACTGCTTCTTGGCCCATACGTCCTTTTGGACCAGCAATCATCACGCGAATTTGATTTTTCTCCATTTGAATTGTAACTCCTTTAATGTTGTTTAATATTTTTTAGCAGTTCTAAGGCTTCCTTATGAAAGGGATCTAATGCCAAAAGATCATATAATGTTTGTAGCGCTTCTTTCTGCTTTCCGTTTCTTTCCAACAAGAAAGCGAGAAGTAGTTTGGCTTGCGTATTTAGAGGATCAAGAACAACTGCTTGTTCCAAAATAATTAGAGCATCCTGATCGCGATTACCCATTTCAGCGTAACTTAGAGCCTTTTGAGATAACTTTCGCGCCTTAAGCATTTCGAAATGCTGTCTATATTGCAAGCAATCGGGTCGGAGTTCTAAAGCTTTTTCCATGGCTGAAAGGGCATCATCAAGGCTGTTATTGCGCGCATAAGTGACAGAAAGCTTATAAAAATAGGATGCATTTGTAGAATCTAGCTGTATCGCCTTGTTAAACATCTCTATTGCCTTTTGGTAGTCCTTTTCAAAGATCGCTCGGTAGGCCTCGTTGATAAACTCCTTTCCTGTAGCCATTTTCATCCCATTCCTTTATTCTTCGAGTATTGAGAACATGGATCATGCTACAGTATATGTACAGCCTACTTCGTTCGTGTCCGCTTTCTTTTCCAAATTATACAGGATTGGTCGTTTAGATGGAAGGTTCGGGAGTTTTTAATCAGGATTCTTTTTCGTCCAACGGTTAGCATCCCGAGTATTAAACTTATCCATCATCTTGTAAAAAGCTGTTTCCAAATCAATATTTAAGGAATTTGCAAAACAGGTTAAGATAAACATACAGTCTGCTAATTCCATCTCAATAGAATTTTCCGGTTCGTCTTTTCGCTTTGGCTTTTCCCCGTAGAAATGATTCACTTCCCTTGCCAATTCGCCCGCTTCCTCTGTCAATCTAGCCATCAACGCAAGGGGACTGAAATATCCTTCTTTAAATTGTGAAATATAGGCGTCAACTTCGGCCTGCATTTGTTTTATCGTTAATTCCTTTGCCATTTCCTTACCTCACTTCCTTTGTTTTACTTAAAAATTATATCCCAAAACGGGGGCAGACCCCAGGCGAAATTTGTCGAATTACTTTAAAATCTAATTGTTGAGGAATCAACTAAATTATATATGTTGCATTTTTATTATATTCAACAAATCTCACCTGGGATCTAACTCCTTAATCTGCATATTTTCGATGTCCTACTGCAAAACCTAAACATAGAAGAGAAGGGTGGTTAAGTTCTTGCGGATAAAAAATACAATCGCTATTATTTTTGGATCTGCCATTATGGGTTTTGGAGTGAACTATTTTAATATCGCTAATCATTTGGCAGAAGGAGGCGTCACCGGAATAACTATTTTGTTAAAATATATTTTTAACTGGGATCCCGGATTGACAAACCTTTTAATCAATATTCCACTCCTCTTCTTAGGTTGGAAGGTCTTAGGTCGTAATGCTTTACTCTATACAATCCTTGGCACAATAAGCCTGTCCTTCTTTCTTAGCATCTTTGGCAATTATCGGCTGCCATTGGAAGATTCCCTATTAGCTTCCCTCTATGCGGGTGTTTGTTTAGGGATCGGGTTGGGGCTTGTCTTTCGTTTTGGCGGAACAACAGGTGGAACCGACATCATCGCTCGAATATTAAACAAATATAGGGGATGGAGTATTGGACGCACGATGTTTATGTCAGATGTCATCGTCATCACCATCTCCCTATTTTATCTTGACTTAACCGGAGCTATGTATACACTAGTAGCCGTCTTTATTGGGGCTAGGGTCATCGATTTTGTTCAGGAAGGGGCCTATGCAGCAAAGGCGGTCATGATTATTTCTGATTACAGTGAAGAAATTGCGGCCAAAATTATGACGGAGATGGGGCGTGGGGCAACCCTTTTGAATGCCCGAGGCGGATACACAGGGAGTGAGAAGAATGTCCTTTACTGTGTCGTCAGCAGAAACGAAATTGTTCGGCTGAAAATGCTTGTGCATAATGTTGATCCTCATGCATTCATTATTGTTAACGACGTTCATGAGGTGTTGGGCGAGGGTTTTACACTGGATGAAAATAAACAGCCGATGGTTTAAGAGGGGATCGAGAAACTCCGGCCTTATTGGAACAGGGGAGAAAAATGGGGGATTCGGACTCAGTTAGCGGGAGCACAGGGTTTTCAGTCCGAATCATGGTGAAATTCAGACTGAGCTAGCGGAAACACTAGGTTTTTAGTCCGAATCATGGGGGACTCGGACTCAGTTAACAGGAACACTTGGTTTATAGTCCGAATCAATGTAATTTATCTAACCTCCAACCCCCTATACATCCTCCAAGCCACATAGCTCAATACAGTAATCAGAATCATTCCCATCATACTAATCATAGCCACCGGAGAATTACTGCTGATGTACCTCGAGAAGGTGGACACATCTCGCCCTAGAAACATTTTGTCTGCTTGCAAGCGGAGTTCTCCTAGGGATTCCCCCAGTTTTTGCCATTCCGGTGTTTTAGACCTGGTCTCCTGAAGGATGAAACTATACAGCATATCCATTTGATCCATTTGTTTGGGCGGTTGGCTGAAGGCGAAAGCCGGTCTTAAAATTTGATAGAGATGGGTATGTTCTTGTATTGTTTTTAAAAGCTCTACTCGATCCTTCCTCGCAGAAAGAAGCATCATCTTATTTATCTGTTCCGTATAAAGAGATTGAAATCCTTTCCAGATTGGTTCATTAGGGTGTGTTAACGCATCAACCATCATCCGAATACGGTAAACATGCCACATAACTTCTTTGGGATTCGGATCCGTCTCAGAAAGCAATCTTTTTCCTTGTATTAAGGTATCTGCAAGAAGCTGTCTATCTCTTACACTTAAGCTTTGTTCTAAATCCATCTGAATAAAAAGCTGAGTTATATTATCAAGCTTTTCCTTTGCAAAATTAAGCTCCCCCTCTTTAGCAAGGGTTACCATATCCATCGAAAGGCGATCCAGTTTGTCCAGGTTAGGCGGTGATGACTTCCCTTCAGCCTGGGCAATGACTGCGGTCAATAGGCCGAGGATAGCTAAATTCAGAAAACTAATAAGAAAAAGACGATACCATTTCTTGTCCATAATAAGACCTCCCTCCTATCACATATGTATGGGAGGGTGGACAAGATTAGACCTGCTTTTTGCTAATCGAAGGTGAAGCGAATTCATGTACTCCTATCTGTTTAAACAAAAGTAGACAGAACACACTTAGGCATAAAGTCAGCATACCAACAACATAGTGATAGGGTTCCAAAACACCTGGCAGCCACGGATGTATTTCAAAGGTGTAATCCATAAAGTCATTTCCAACGGTCCAAATGGCTACGAGGCCAATATGCTTCCACTTAAACGTATAGAATTTACTGTAAAGGAGACTTTCCAAGGCCATCCCGCCATGGGAAAACATCAGCATATAATCTGTCCAATGACGTTCACCGCCCATTGCCCATCCAGCTAGAATCACGGCCACTGCCCAGACTCCATACTTGAAATTTGTAATCGCAGCAAATGCTTCAAGGGTTGGACATTGCCGACCGAACCATAAACATATTAAAAAAAAAGTAAATAACAAACTACCTGTTGGACTATCCGGGACAAAAATAGTCAAGAACTTTGGGGTTGTTACTGCCAGCTGGTTCTTATACCAATAAAAACCATAAATCGATCCAAGAAAATTAACTATAATTAAAGCCGATAAAAACCACGATTGGCGTAAGCTCGACATAAACCAACGATAGAACAGAACCAAATCAAATCACCCAACCTTCTAGAAGAAAAAACACTGACTTTAGTCAGTCAGTGTTTTTTTGTATCCATATTATTTTAGACTAGCGAGATATTCGACCAATTGATCCAGTTCTGCATCGCTTCCGGTGAACATCTTACCAGGCATGTTACCGCGTCCATTCACAATTACGTCTTTAATTTCATCTGCTGAAAGCGTTCCACCCACAGCTGTGAGGGCAGGACCCATACCACCTTGCATCTCTGCACCGTGACAGCCTTGGCAATTGGTTTGCTTCTGCCATATAGCTGCACCTGGGTTATCTGCTGACGGCTGTTCTCCACCTTGCGGTTGATTTGGCGCCGCTGCTTCTCCTTGCGGATGTTTTGCTGCCTCGTGCGCTTTATGCTCATCCATCGCCGCCCATGTCAGGTAGACGATTGAGATAATACCAATCAGCATTAACGAGGTTGCCACTGGACGTTTGGATGCACGACGTTCTGGTCCACGGTCCAAAAATGGAGCGAGTAGTAATCCACCAAATGCTAATCCCGGGATTGCAATGATACCAATTAATACCCAGTCTCCAGCAGCCCATGGATATTTCAATAATTGGTACAAGAATAAGAAGTACCAGTCTGGCAGTGGTGTAAACGAAGTATCTGTTGGATCTGCCTTATCCGTCAACGGTGACGGGTGACTGACAGTCAAAATTAAGAAAGCTGTAAGAGCTACTGCTCCAACCATCCACTCTTTTAATAAGAAGTTTGGCCAGAAAGGCTCATTTTTTCCTGGAAATTCGGCATAAGAAGGCGATATATTTTGTACCCGTTTGGCAGGTACACGAGAGTCGCCCACATACTCAATGTTCTTATGGTTTGCCATTCTCCTATTTACCCCCCTCTTTACGAAGTTATAATGTCATATTCTCTTATAGAGGCCCAGAAATACCTTGTCTGCGGATGACTACAAAGTGTACCCCTAATAACCCTAATAATGCACCAGGCAAGAAGAATACGTGAATCGCAAAGAAGCGAGCAAGGGTTTGAGCACCCAGGATTTCTCCACCTGTTAGCAAATGTTTGATAAAGGTTCCGACAAAAGGTACGGATGCCGCAATTTCAACCCCTACCTTCGTTGCAAAGTAAGCCGTGTTATCCCAAGGTAATAGATACCCGGTAAATCCTAAACCAAGCATAACGAAAAAGATTAACATTCCAACTACCCAGTTAAGTTCACGTGGATGTTTGTATGCCCCGGTAAAGAATACACGCAAAGTATGTAAAAACATCATTACGATAACCAAGCTTGCTCCCCAGTGATGCATACCACGAACAATAACCCCGAATGCCACTTCATTTTGTAGATACTTAACTGATTCATAGGCATTAATTACGTCTGGAACATAATACATGGTCAAAAACATTCCAGAAAGAATTTGAATAACTGTAATAAAAAACGTTAGTCCTCCAAAACAGTAAACGAAAGCTGAAAAATGATGTGCGGGGTTTACGTGTTCCGGCACTTCATGGTCAGCGATATCACGCCACATTGGTGTAATATTGAGGCGCTCGTCGACCCAATCATAAACTTGTTTGATCATCTACTTTACGCCCCCCCTACTGGATTCGGTTGTGCTTTGCCAAGGTATAGCTTTCCATCTTTAACCTCATAAGCATATACATCCAATGGTGCTGTTGGAGGTGTGTTCGGGACGTTCTTTCCGTTCTTTTCATATCTTCCCATATGACATGGACAGAAAAACTCTTCCGGGTACGCCGCCTCCGTATTCCATTGAACAGTACACCCTAGATGTTTACATACCGGAGATAGGGCAATCACATTATCCCCTTCCTTGTAAACCCAGGCAGACAATGGCGTTTCGGTTTTATACCAGCCGTCAGTTGTCTTAACCTTAAAGTCAAAGCGTTGCGGTTCATTTGTTAATTTATCAACAGTAGTTACAGGAACCATATCTCCCGCAGCACCGTCACCTTTCAAGGCTGGATCAACCGCAAAGCGCAATAAAGGAACAGTCATTCCAGCTGCTAGGAATCCGCCTGTTCCTGTGAGCATGTAATTAAGAAAAGTCCGCCTTGAAATTTCTTTCTTACTCATTCTCTCTGACCTCCTATCCATAAAAATTCATCCCAAGAGCAAAGTATTTTTCCTTTCTTGAATGTGGAACTAACACCTTACTTTCAGGAAAAAAGTCCATTCGGACTGCATTCTTACACACTTATAAACTAGGACATAACAATCATAGCGAAAGGAGTTAAATAGTGTCAAGAATATCTTGTACAGCTATTCACAAAGTATTCCTTTTTCGTGTGCATTTGTGAACTTTTTTTAACAAATTTGTCACATCTCTTGATTTACTTAAAAACCACTTAACTATTTTTCTCAAGAAAAGCGGATTTAATTTTTAGTTTTAACTGAACGAAAGCCAACCATACAAACGTTTATTCACTTCATTCACTTTTCCATTGCTCCATGATGGCCTTGGTTAATTTTTTTCCCTCTTTGACGATTTCAGCCAGATTTTCTTCATCATTTTTGCGTTCAATAAAATAACAAAACACCCCGCTGTCTAGTAATGTTTGATACCATACTTGATTGGTTGTGATCAGAACCTTATAGCGAAAATCGTCGTTCACCAAAGCTGGCACGGAAATTCCCTGTTCTAGTTGATAGCAGACTGGCAATAACAGCACCCTTCCAGTCAGCTGACGTTCTGAATAATTACAAATTTCATCAAGCCACTTATATTCTCTAGCGGCCTCTAAACCTACCTGATCGATCTGTAATGACATTACAGGAATCATTAAAGTATCATAATATTCCTTTGCCCCTTCGTACTTCTCCAACTCCTCAACTGACCATTTCATTTAGATGTTCTCCCCCTCAAAAAAATGACAACCCGGTTTCAACCGAGTTGTATGGTGATCTAGTTATTCTTTTAATCTAAAACTACCTAGTTGTCAACTTCTGAATCTAATTCAAGCTTACGTAATTCATTCCACTCTGAAGTTAAAGCTAAGAAACGTCCTTTTTCACCCTTGAGCAGGGAAATATCAATTTCCTCCTGCAATTTTTGCATCCGATGCTTGCGAATGGATCGGTCCATGATAATCTCGGCGAGCAAACTCATCATGGTTTCTTGCGATACACGTTGATCTTGCAAAGGCCGGCCCTCCAGTACAGTTAAATAGCGGGAACAGGTTAGGCGATCCCTAAAATACACGGTGACATAAAGATCCTCGTGTGGATTTAGACGAATGTCATGGAATGCCTTTTCCACATCATAGTAAACCTTCGTCAATTTCTGAAATTGAAAAGGTGTAGCGCCTGAACAGATAGCTGAAACAATCATTGTTTTATCACGATTTCTAAGATCTTCGGTAAAGTGAATCCGCTCTAGAAGGCGTTCATCAGATAGAATATAGTTAAAAAGCCACGTTCCTTCTTTTTTCTTAAGCTGGTAATGGCTCAAGAACCAGCGAATAAACTCCTTCTTTGCGGAAGCAGTGACTACATCGTCCAATTATACCTACCTCTTTTCCAATCAAAATCATGAATTACTTTTTTTATCCAAGACAATGGCTTTCATTGCGGAAGCTTCTACTTTATCCATCACATAGGAGCCCCAAGAGGTTGTCTGGTAACCCCATTGTTCTTCTGAAAGCTTACCTTTTCTTAATAAACCTAGGTGAACCATCATTTTTAAAATTCGCTGTTCAATGATATTTTTTGGATCGTCATAATAGAATTTTCGCACCCTTGTCGTAAGCATTTCCACCAGAGAACGTTCACTTAGCCAGCGCGTTGTGGCAGCTGTACATACCATCCGAGTCAACATGGGAAGACCCGGGATTGGGCGTTTGTATACTCTTACCCAGAACTTATACAATTCCAGTCCAAGAAGCTCCACTGGAAGTTGAAACGCCTCTTCAGCTGATGGGGTAGCTACAAGAAAGGATCCATGCTGTTCATTGATATAGCCGCGATAAAAACAGAAATCATAGAGAAGAGAAAACCTGTCGGGATAATCTCGGAAATGGCGTCCATACCCGAAACGCCAACCACCTTTTGCTATCAAATCCTCGTTCACGGCTAGCAATTCCATGATTTGCTGTTGATTTCGCTTATATATAACTCCTTCGCCAGTTAAAGGGGTTTCGTGATTCTTAAGATATTTCAGGAAAACATGAATGTCCTCAACCAAAGCCTGTCCTTCATCGCGATAAACTGTAGGTTCTGCATGTTCATCAGATCCCTTTAACTCTTTATTCAAGATGGCACGTGACCATTGTTTCTTCATATCCATGGGAACCTGAAACGATGCCCCAGCGTGACGAGATAATTCGCGAAATATCCAACCTTTTTTTAAGGCAACAGCGATTAAACTCCGATACATATCCCTTTCCAAATCTTCAAGGAAGGAAAACTTTGCTTTCGCCCGTAAATCTTCTAAGGAAAAAGTCGTACGCGCATCAAACACCAAATGCATGAGAAAATGAAACTCCTCGGGCTTCAATTCTTCCAATTGACTAGCGATCATCGATTCTTTCTTGATCGATGTTAAAAGCGATTGAATCAGTTCATTTTTTGAATTGACATTACAGCTGCAGGAATATGTATTGGCCAATTGATGAAGTTGTTCGATGTCTGCATAACTTAACATCTCTGCGAGACGCATCCCGCATCCCTCCTATGTTCTTCCAGTTCATCTTATTTCCATTATTGACCTTCCCAATGATTGGATATACCACTAAAAAAAAGAAAAGGTGCTTAGCACCTTTTCTTAGGAGGGGATTCAGGTGCCACAAGATTTCCACCTTTAATTTGAGCATTCCCCTTACTTAAAACGAAAAGCCCAGTGCAATCGCACGGGGCCTTATTATCTCTGAAAACTATATGAATCCCTTAACTGCCAACCCGCAATCGCTCCACCCATTCCAATGCGAGTTCATGTTCATCATCCAACTCAAGCAATTGATTTAGGTATCGTTGCGCCTGGTCCACTTGCCCATTTTCATAGGTTAGTTCTACCAACTTCAATAATATCGTTTCATCCAGATCCTGCACACTGAGCGCTTCTTCCAGCTTGTCTATCGCAGACTGGAAATTTCCCATCTTTTCGTAAATTTGACCAAGAAGTAAATAGGCTCCCATGTATTCGGGCTCATTGTGTAAAACTTCCAACCCAAAACTTAAAGCTTCATCAAGGCGCTCCAACTGATAAGCCGTTAGGGAGCATCCATATAGTACTTCGGTTGAGCGGTCACACTCCAGGCATGCCTTGAACAATTCATACGCTTGCTCAAAATCACCGACCTGGCTTAGCAATTTAGCTTTTCCTAGGATTGCTCCTGATTGGATAGGGCTGTCTTTTAATTCATCAAAATGATACCCTGCTCGCTTCACATCCCCTAAGTCCAAGTAAAGCTGTGCCAAAGTCAAACGAATTTCATCCTGTTCGGGGTCTATTTCCAATATATTTTCAAGATGATGGCAAGCTATTTCAGGTAGCTCCTGCATTAAATAAATATCTGCAAGCAAAAGCATAGCCTGGATAAAATCCGGTTCTCTTTCTAAGCAATCATGTATTTCATTAATCGCTTGGTCCAATTCCCCTTGATCGATCAGGATCTCTACTCTAAGCATCTGAATATCCAGTTGTCCTTCTGTTGCCAATTCATCAAAAAAGGGCTCTATTCCATCTAAAAGGGCTTTTGCTGTATCCAAGTGTCCCAGCTCGTAAAAAGTTTCAGCTAATTGAAAAAGCAAGTCTGGGTTCTGTGCACTTTGCTTCATTAATTGTTTTAGAATTGTCAGGCCCTTTTCCACTTTTCCCGAGCGAATCCACTCAATAGCTTGGTCGACCTGTTGATTGACTCCACCGTTCATAAATTACCACATCCACTCATCTGTTTCTTATTTATCTAACAAAATAGATTAAACGGAGATCTTCCGCTTTATCGACTTTCTTTCACATAACACATGTTTCCCTATGATCGAGAGAGCCAACTCATACTCACTACGGTAACCATTATGCCAAAGAATCCGGCAACTAAACCCATATTGCCTGTGGGGATCACGGTCATATGGCGAAAATCAAGGGGATCACCGAGACTGGCGATCACTTTGTACCTTAGATTGCTTTTACCGATATCTGAGGTTGGCGAGGCCTGTAATTGATCCATCGACAGGATAATTTCTGAAGAAGCGATCTCTCGCCATTCCCCATTGTCTATCTTCGAATCCGTTCCTGTGGAGCCATACCCGAAACCGCCAAACATCATCACTCCGAAAACGAGTAAAAAAAGGACAGAGATTGACGTAAGCCACCGTTTCATGGAAGAGGGAATGTGAAAGAGGTTTCTGGTGATAGGCAGCGCCCATTTTTCCTCTTTTTCAATCCTTTCCATAACCGAAGAAACGGCAGATGCATGATCATCCCTGTCCAGTAAAGGAAACGATATGGTTTGATCGCGAAAAAACTCGCTGCTCTCTTTCCAGATGTTATACTCCATTCGGCATTCTTCGCAGACCCCAATATGGAACTTTATTTTTCTCATTAAAGTGTCAGGTAACTTCTCGTCAACATAAGCGGACATTAAGTTTGACACATCAAAGCATTTCATGGACTGCTCATCCCTTTCACTTCTTCCATTCTAGCATCTGAAATGTAGGACTCTAGTTGACTTTTTATACTGCTACGGGCTCTAAACAGAAGTGATTTGACGGAACTAACGGAAGAATTGAGAAGATCGGCTATTTCCTTATAGTCCTTATCCTCATACTCTCTTAAAATGATAGCAACTCGTTGTTTTTCTGGTAGATTCTCAATCGCCAAGCGAACCAACTTTTCCCTTTCGCTGCGCAACAATTCATACTCAGGAAGCCTTTCCCAATTTGCCGTAGGATCGACCTTACTATCTTCCAAATAGACTTCAGAGTTTCTGCTCTTGCGTAATTCGCTTAATACAGAATTTCTAGCGATGGTGTAAAGCCATGTCGAGAAAGAGGCTTCCACATCGCGGAAGGAATGAAGACTGCGATAAGCCTTATAGAAGGTTTCCTGGCATAAGTCTTCTGCTATATGGTCTAAATTTGTATTATTCAGCATATGTACAATGAATGCAAGAATTCTTTTTTCATAGCGTTTAATCAGCTCGGCATAGTACTCCACACGCCCATCTTTAATCTCTCTTATAAGCTGTGAATCTGTTAACATGTTTTCCTACCCCCTGAATATTCTAGCTAATAAATTCCGCTCATCTTTACTGACGAGGAATACCACGAAAAGGTTACAGGAAAATATAAAATTAAAATCATATATACAAGCTATTCGTCAGATCCTGTCTATTTCCTTCTTGAAATTTAAGGATTTTTGTTGAATTAGAAGGAAAAAGCATAGGTCTGATTTGCCCGAAGATACCTGCCTATTACTGCTGAATTCCCTCCCTCATACAGCCGTCCACCTACTAGAACCTTTTCGGGAAACACTCCCTCTATATTTGCCCGATGGTGATCCTTGGAAAAAAACAATAAGTCAGCATCGGCCCCAATTCCCAGAGACCCTTTGCAGGGATATACACCAAATAACTTTGCCGGGGTTTGGGCCATCGTTTTAACCAACATCATCCAATAAAAGGGGTCATTGAATGATGTAATGGGAGATGGACCGGGAAACCCATCAAACCAATAGGATTGAATAATATAGGGATCTAAATCGTTCATCTTTTTTCTCCAAATTGCTTGTTCTGCGGAAGTAATGCGTAATATTGTCCGTTTTCGCACGGTCGATTTCATTTTACCGTATGGAACAAGAATTGGAAGGGGCACCTCAGCCAAGAGGCTTCGAATCGGTGAATCGAGATGAAGAATAAAACCGAGCCGTTGAAGTTTTGGGACCCAGTCCAGCCAACTTTTCGGAAATTGCTCCAAGGAAATTACCTTTACAGACCTTCTTCCAAGCCACTCCAATGATTCTTTAGTTAACTTCGGAAGACAAACCCGATACACAAAATCTGCTTGTCCACCCGTCATGAGAGACTCCGTTTCAAACCGTTCCATTATCCCTTCTAGGCTACAATCTTTGATCTGTGTAGTGATCCCAGACTGAATTGCTTTTTCCTCATCTCCCACCTTAACAGATCCTATAAATCCCGGAAGTACATAAAAGGAATTGGCGTCGACCACCTGAATTCCTTCCTGTTCCGAAATATTCTCTCTTATCTCCTTGATGACACCATCCGAAAGGAGTATGTCCTCCCGTTTAATTCCGGATCCATAGACTAAACTGCCGCCTTTAATTAAAATCGTCATATTTCCCTCTTACCCCCCGTAAGTTTCCTTTTTTCCAGCCCATTTATTTTTTTGTTTTATCCTCATGCGCTGCTTGGTTGACTGATCTTCGTCAACAATTTCAATGGTTCTGCCAATCGTCAAGAAAACAAAACTAGCCACAATGGCAAAAATGTCTGTCCAAGGGTAGACCATAAAAATTAGACGTGTAGGTTCAGCAATTAGTCCGGACCAACCATTGGAGAAAATCGTCATCCCACTTAGATATCCATTCAGATCAAATGATATTTCTTGTAAAAAAGCGTGAAAGGCGAAAGGCAATTGAAGTAAAAAGTGGAGAGTCACATGGTGAATAAATTCAAAATGAAAGGTATTTTTGCCTATGTATCCCAAAACAATAAAAGAAAGGAACGTCACGCCCCCCATTGCCATAATAAACACTTCATATAAACGGGAAACCAAATCATTCTGAGGAAATAATTGCCATAATGAAAAGGGAATGATCCAAAGCTTAATAGCCACCAAAACAGTGATCATACCTATAGACAAAGCAAGGTAGATGAGTGAACGTTGCAAGTTTTCTCCTTCCCTTCATCAAGCGTCTAAAGCTATTGCGGAACGGAAATTCACCATTCCACTCCGACCTTTGCCGCAATTTTTGTCGCATTGCTTTTTTAAAAGGATATGTGTCTTCTGTTTAAAAGATGACAAGCTTTATGTATAGTAATCAAACTTTTTGTCATTTTTTTTTAAGCTTAATTTAAGAAATGAGGGTTTAAATAAAGATAACAAGAAAAAATTGAAATGTAAGTGAAGGAGGTTTTCATATATGCTAGGATCGAAAACAGTCAAAACAGTTGCTGCTTCATTTCTTGCAGGATCACTTCTTACGGGGGCATTTTGGCTTGGGGTGGATAATGCCTCCTACTTTAAGCCAGCGAAAGAATCCGTTTCAGCTAACACTACCTCTACCCAGAATACATCTATTCAGCAGGCAGCTTTATTAGAACAGAAGGACACAAACGTGATAGCGAAAATGGTCGATGAGGCAGGGCCAGCTGTCGTAAAAATTGAGACAGAGTCAGTTGAAAAAGGAACGATGTCGGATCGAGACCTTTTCTTCCGACAATTCTTCGGAGGAGACTATCCCTTCCCGCAAGGCGAACAAAAAAAACAAAGTTTAGGATCTGGTTTTATCATCAGTAAGGACGGATATATCTTAACCAACAACCACGTTATTGAAGATGCGGATACAATCAAGGTGAATGTAACCGGAGCCAAAGAAAAATATGATGCTAAAGTAATTGGAAGTGATCCTGAACTCGACCTTGCTGTCCTTAAAATTTCTGCAAAAGAAGATCTTCCAACACTTAAGCTCGGAAATTCAGACCTAATTCGGGTAGGCGATTGGTCTGTAGCCATTGGTAATCCTTACGGGTTGGATCATACGGTAACCGTTGGGGTGATCAGTGCCAAAGAACGTCCATTGAATATAGGGGAAGCACGATTCAAAAACCTTCTGCAAACGGATGCGTCCATTAATCCGGGAAACAGCGGAGGACCTTTATTAAACCTTCAAGGAGAAGTTATTGGAATTAACACCGCGATCAATGCTGAAGCACAAGGGATCGGCTTTGCCATTCCAATCAATACTGTGCAGGAAGTGCTTGATGACCTAATTCATAAAGGAAAAGTTTCTCGCCCTTGGCTTGGTGTCTCCCTTCAAGATCTAACGCCCGAATTGCAAAAGTACTTTGGGATTGATATGAGTGAAGGGGCTGTTATTGGTTACGTAGCAAATGGAAGCCCGGCAGAAAAGGCCGGTTTTAAGCCTGGTGACATTGTCGTAGAAATAGACAAAGAGAAAGTTAAGAGCGCAGACCAACTGGTTGAGATAGTAGGAAAAAGTAAAGTCGGAGAGAAGCATCAATTTTTACTATATCGAAATGGAAAATTTGAAACGATCACTGTAATTATCGGGGAAAAAAACTATAATAGTAAATAATTAACTAACACCAAATAGTCTCAGGCAAATAGCCTGGGACTATTTTCGGGAAGGTGAAATGATGAAGGATGCCATTTTGGTGGTAGATGATGACCAAAAAATTGCCACAATGCTTAAACGTTCTTTGGAATATGAAGGATATGCAGTCACCGCGGTGCATAATGGCGAAGATGCGTTGATTGCAATTCATGAGAATTTATTTAGCCTTGTTATTTTGGATATTATGTTGCCAGGATTGAATGGCTGGCAGATCTGTCAAGAGATTCGCTCCTATTCTCCGATTCCAATAATCATGTTAACGGCGAAAGATGAAGTGGAAGACAGAGTGAAGGGCCTCGACTTGGGCGCTGATGATTATGTTGTCAAACCTTTTGCACTGGGTGAATTACTTGCAAGAGTTCGCGCACATCTTCGCCGCAAAACACCTTCAGTAGAAAAAAAGGCTGGTTTGGCCTATCTGGACATTACCCTCGATTTAAACAGTCGGGAATGTACTCGTAATGGAGAAAAGATAGATTTAAGAGGAAAAGAATTTGAACTACTGGAATATTTTCTCCTTAACCCCAACAAGGTTCTTTCTAAAGAGCAAATTTTGAACAAGGTATGGGGTTATGATTATAGCGGAGAATCGAATGTCATTGAAGTATATGTTGCCACCTTGCGTTCCAAATTAGAAACCAACGGGCGTTCCAGGGTTATTCAAACCGTACGCGGGATCGGCTATGTGTTACGGGAGGGGCCTTAAGATGCCCATACGATTGAAGCTGGCCTTCTGGTATAGTGGCGTTTTTCTCATCATCATTACCCTATTTTGTGCCTTTATTTATTTGTTTTTTACCCATCGGGAGATGAACCAAATTGACAGCCATTTGCGTGAAAGGGCGATTGAAGTTCATCATTCGATAAAGTTGATCGATATCTATCCATTTCCGATTCAAAGCCTTGTGCTGCCAAATGTCGATGTATTTTCATCCCCGGAAATCTTATTACAAATTGTCGACCCAACAGGTAATGTCCTTTCACGTTCCAATTCATTGGGAAATCAAACCCTCCCAATTAGCAGGAAAGCGATTGAGGAAATTCGGCAAAATAAGGACTACTACGAAACCTCCCAGGTTCATGGTTATCCATTTCGAATTTACTACCTTCCTTTAGTCTCCGGAGAAAAATTGATCGGAGTACTCGAGGTCGCCGGCTCACTGAAAAACATTCAACGCTCAATGACCAACCTGCAGTGGCTGCTCGCAATAGGGGCCATCTTAACCGCTACCCTTTCCGCTATCATCGGTTGGTTTTTAGCGGGAAAATCATTAAGTCCGATCCACAAAATTATCGAAACGACAAAGGAAATCGAAAAAGAGGGCAGTTTGGAACGGAGAATTTCGTATCAAGGGCCGATGGACGAAATTGGCTTGCTTTCAGGCCAAATCAATTCCATGATGAAAAAAATCGAAACTATGTATCGTGAATTGGAAGAATCCTACGAAACACAGCGTCGATTTGTTGCTGATGCAAGCCACGAGCTGCGAACACCTTTGACATCCATCCGGGGAAATATGGAATTTTTGAGGATGCTTTATCTTGAAAAAGGCGAACTATCCATGGATGCAATGGAAGACATCATCGAGGAAATTGAACGGGTTTCTCGAATGATCCACAATCTTCTGGCTCTGGCACGAGCTGATGCTGGATATAAAATGCAAATGGAAGTGATCAACTTAAAGGACTGGGTCGCCGAGTGGGTCAACCAAGGAACGCTGCTTTCAACCGATGATGTGCGATTCCTCCACGATCCACTGGAACAACTGGAAGGGGTAAGTATTTTGGGAAATCGGGACTTTTTGCAGCAAGTTTTTCTGATTCTTCTTGAGAACGCGTTTAAATACACAAAGACGGGTTCAGTCGGGCTCCATTTTTCATCTACTGAGCAAAATATGATCTTTTCTGTACAGGATACGGGTGTTGGGATTTCTGCAGAAGACTTAGATCTTGTGTTCCATCGCTTCTATCGGGGAGGCAATGCAAGAAAATTCCCTGGAACAGGTCTCGGTTTATCGATTGCGAAATGGGTGGTAGAAAAACACGGAGGTACGATCGAGATTGAAAGTAGAATTGATTGTGGAACAGTGGTTAGTGTATCCCTCCCTAGAAGCTAATTACTTAATGTTTGATAATTTCCCCATTAAAGCAGCGACAACGTCGAGCATTTCTGTCGTTTGGCTAAGCGTATCCATCATTTTCCTTCGGCTGACCTTTATTTTTGGCAAGCGCAACGGTGGTTTTGCCGGTTTAGCAGCAGGTAAGGCATTTCCTGCTTGTCTGCTGCTCGGCATAAGTCGAATCGGTGGCTTCAAGGTTGGAAATTTCATTTGTGTTGGTAAAGCAGTTGGGGGCGCAAATTGTGGAAAGATGTTTTTCAGACCATCAAACAACCCTTTCTTCTTTGTTCCAGAAGGCTCCTTCTTTTCTTTAGGTGGCGCCTTTTTCTTTTCCTTTTTTTGATTTCGCTCCTGAATCATTTGACTCATAAACAAATGAGCATTCCTCATGATCTTTTCATTATCAATTGGCTGCCCTGGTTTAAAATGCCGTAATCCATCCGGCTGTTGCGTTAAGTAAAATAGTATTTCCGGCTTATTTTTCAACCACACTCGATTTTCCATCATCCACTGGTACAAAATGGGATTAGTCGCAAGTTGCATTTTAAATTCCTTTTTATTCAATGATATACACTCCTTTTGATAATTAGCTTCACGAAATATCGATATGAAACAATTCCTCTTACATGATATTGCTATACGGGCGAACGTGTATAGGCAATAACCCATTCCAGGTAAGTTTGGGCGAAATACCTCTAACCTCCCAAAATTCGGGCGAGAGCCCAGGGCATCTGCCCATACCAATCTGTAAAAGAGTGCGTAGTATGTATTGTTCGTTAGGAACTAAAAATCAAAAGGAGGAAGTCAGATGAGTTCTTGGAGCGGAATTTTTAACGATGAAGGATTCCTGATTATTCTTGTTCTATTCATCCTGTTAGTCATTGTTGGTGCTGGTGACGACTAATCCTGTCAGCGGAACAATGGAAAAAGCCCTAATAAAATTAGGGCTTTTTCTATATTAGAACTTGCTTTAAGGTATCATCAAATCCAGGGAAAGATACATAAATCGCCTCATCTCCCTGAATGATTGTTTCCCCTTCGGAAACGGTGCCGGCAATGGCCATCGCCATGGCAATCCGATGATCGCCGTAACTGATGCATTCAGCCCCATGGAGCTTTGCTCCACCTTCAATAACCATTCCATCCTCAGTGGCTTCAATTTTCGCACCGACCTTTTTTAATTCAGTAACCATTGCGTCGATCCGATTTGTTTCCTTTACTTTCAATTCCTCGGCATCCCTAATGACAGTCCGTCCTTGCGCTTGGGTAGCCAATACTGCAATGATTGGAATTTCATCGATCAAACGAGGAATGATCGATCCGCCTATTTCGATTCCTTTTAACGTGGAATGGCGTACAACAATATCGGCCACAGGTTCCCCATTCCAAACCCGTTCCTGCTGCAATTCTAGGTCTGCCCCCATCTCCCGAAGAACATCGATGATTCCAGTCCTTGTTGGATTAATCCCAACGTCTTTTATCGTTAAAGACCCGCCCGGAATCATCGCCGCAGCTGCTAGAAAAAAGGCAGCCGAGGAGATATCTCCAGGCACCTGGATCTGTTTCGGTTGGACGAGTTGCTGTCCGCCACGAATCGAAACTCCCCCGGGAAAAGATTGCACTTCAACACCAAAAGAAGACAGCATCCGTTCCGTATGATCACGTGACAAATGTGGTTCATAGACTGTTGTGGTTCCTTCGGCACGCAGCCCAGCCAAAAGAATCGCAGATTTCACCTGGGCACTCGCAACTGAAGAACGATATTCAATCCCCTGGAGGTGACCGCCGCGAATAGAGAGTGGTGTATATTCTCCCTCTTGCCTTCCATCGATTTTCGCCCCCATTTGACGTAGAGGAGTAACAACCCTTTTCATGGGACGTTTAGCGATGGATTCATCGCCTACAAGAGTAGAATGAAACGGTAGTCCCGAAAGAATACCCGAAATAAGTCGGATGGTTGTTCCGGAGTTCCCTACATCCAGTACCTCATGTGGCTCTTCCAGTTGATCAAGCCCACGACTTTCCACAATTACCCGGTCCCCGTTTTGTTTAATCTTGACTCCCATTTTTTTAAAACAACTAATTGTGCTTAGGCAATCTGCACCAGGTAAAAATCCAGAAATAACCGCCTTCCCTTCCGCAAGCGAACTGAACATAACAGCCCGATGGGAGATCGACTTGTCACCAGGAACAGTTATATTTCCGGAAATAGCACTGGCTTTTGTCACTTTCAGCATTCTTTATTTCCTCCATCTCTACAGTCCTAGACGAATATCCGTAAACACGAATGTGCTTACTCCCTTGAATAAACGCGATATCCCTCTTCTGTTAACACCATACGGGCTTTCTCCATATCCTCTTCATTGCGAAAGGTGGTCAAAAGTACACCCATAATATCTTCACGAATTTCCATAATTCTTATATTGGTAATACTGATATCCTTTTCACCTAGAAGCGTAGTAATTTTCCCGATGATCCCTGGGATATCTGGGACATCTATATATAAATCATACAACGGCGTAATGGCGCCCTTTGTACGTTCTGGAAGTTGATCGCGAAAATCACGTGCTTCCCTAAAGAATGTTTCTATCTTGTCTGCGTCTGCCTCTTTGACAAAATTAATAATTTCATCAAATACATTTCGCCAGTCTTCAGCAAGCTCCAGCATCACCTTACGGTTATGCAGCAAGATGTCCCGCCACATTAATGGGTTACTCGAGGCAATCCGCGTAATGTCGCGAAAACCACCAGCTGCCAAACGGTGGTACCATGGTGATTGTTCGTTGTACTCACCAACCTGCTTTACTAAAGTGGCCGCAATAATATGTGGGAAATGGCTAATTGCACCAACAACCCGGTCATGTTCCACAGGATCAAGGACAACAATCCTCGCCTTAGTGCAGGCTAACAAATCACTTAAGGATTTAACTATCTCTTGAGGAATCGAGCTATCGGGGGTTAACACATAATATGCATTTTCAAACAATCGATCATGGGCGGCCTCAATACCGGTTTTATGTGAACCAGCCATCGGGTGACCACCAATGAAATACACATTCCTTTTTTGGAAATCACGCGTCCACTCAAAAATGGACCCCTTCGTACTCCCTGTGTCGGAAATAATCGCACCTGGCTTTAGCGGGGTATATCGCAAAAACGAGATCAATTCGAAGAGCTTTCCAACAGGTGAAGAGAGAAAAATAAAATCAGCTTCTTTAACGGCTTCCGCTAAATCAACTGTCCCTTTATCAATTGCACCTAAAGCAAGGGCCTTTTGTAAATTTTCTTCATATATATCAAATCCGATTATTTCAACATCTTTATTTTTCATCGAGAGGGCGAGCGATCCGCCGATCAATCCCACCCCCAAAATGGCTACATGCTTCACCGTTTACACCTCACGACCTTCTAAAACTTCGCGGAAGGCCTTAATAAAGGTTTCATTCTGTTCTGTGCTGCCAACAGTCACGCGAATGCCTGTGGAAAAACCTAAGGCAACACCTGAGCGAACGATTACCCCTTTACGTAACAGGGCGTTAAAAATGTCATTGCCATTCTTCCCAGTGTCAACTAAAACAAAATTCCCTTCAGAAGGGTAATAAGAAAGTCCCATCTCGTCAAATGCTTTGTAGAACTGTTCGCGTCCTTTGGCATTTTCTTCTCTACAATTTTTTACAAATTCTTGATCTTTCAAGGCTGCAATGGCTGCTACCTGAGCAATGCGACTTGTATTAAACGGTTCTCTCACACGATTCAGTTTGTCTATAATCGCAGGATCTGCAACACCATAGCCAATCCGTAATGCTGCCAAACCATATATTTTGGAGAAGGTTCTTAGGATTAGAACATTCGAAAAATCTGGTAGCAAGGATAAGGAATTCGGATATGCATCGTTTGTTACATATTCACAATAGGCTTCGTCTAATACCACTAAAGTGGTCTCGGGAACTTGTTTTAAGAAAGAAACAATCTCATCCTTTGTATTGATCGTTCCTGAAGGATTGTTTGGATTGCACACCCAAACTATCCGGGTATCTTCATTAATTTTTTCAAGCATCGCTGCGAGATCATGAACGCCGTCTTTTAAGGGAACTTCGATTACTTCCGCCCCTTCCACGATAGCCGTTGTTTTATATACTGAGAAGGTAGGAACAGCCATTACCGTGTTGGTTCCAGGCTGTAGGTAAGCCCTGGAAGTTAACATGCACAGCTCGTCCGATCCATTTCCAAAAATCAACTGCTCGCCCTTTACATCAAGAAAAGAAGAAACGGCCTCACGCAGTTCCATCGCAGCTCCGTCAGGATAGATCGCAAGTTGATCCAATTCCTTAAGGATTGCTGGTTGAACCTCGGGAGAACTTCCAAATGGATTTTCATTAGAAGCAAGCTTGATGATCGAGTCTAGACCGAGCTCTCTTTTTACTTCTTCAATTGGTTTTCCAGGTTGGTATACTGGTAAATCTACGATTTGCTTTTTTGGCAACATTAAAATCCACCCCTAGAGCAATTTTCCTTTATCTTACTCCACATTTCAAGTTTTGTACAAATCTTTTTATGTTTTCTAGCCCCTGTTCTACCGTATCTGCATTTAGCAATAGCTGGCTATTGGCTTCAATTGTCTTCACAAGAGCACTTCCTACGATCAGACCATCAGCAAAAGGCGCAAGCTGCTGCATTTGCTCTGGTGTAGAAATACCAAACCCTACAGCAATTGGAACTTTGGAAGAAGTGCGAACTTCTTTTAAAAAGTCCTCCACCCCTTCAGATAATTGATTTCTAGCCCCAGTTACACCCAGAGAGGACACACAATAAATAAATCCTTCGGCTTGTTCGGCAATCTTTTGGATCCGCTGTTTCGATGTTGGAGCAACCAGGGAAATCAACGGGATCGAATATTGTTTGGAAAGGGCTGTGACCTCTCCGCTTTCTTCGACCGGAAGGTCTGGAATAAGGATTCCATCTACCCCCTGTTTCCTCATCAATTGAAACAGAGATTCTATCCCATACTGAAGAACTGGATTATAATAGGTAAACAATATAATCGGAATCGTCAATCCTTGTTCCCTCATTTGACCGGCAAGCTGAACACAGGCTTCGATGTTTACGCCATTACGCAAGGCCCTTGCCGATGCCCTTTGAATGGTCGGTCCGTCTGCCAACGGGTCCGAATAAGGTACACCCAATTCTAAAATATCTGCACCTGCCTCCTCCAAAGCCAAAGCAATTTTCACTGTCGCCTCTAGTGAAGGATCACCGGCTGTAATAAATGGAATAAATAAAGGCGTAGTGCGTGATTGAAATTTCTTTCCTATTTCCTGTTCTCTAGCAGCTATCACACTTATCTTCTCCTCTCCAAGTATACCTAGATTGATTATCCGAAAAAACTCCACCTATTTTTAGCTCTTTTTTTAGACTGTTTAACTGGAATTTTTCTGCTATTATTCCTTTATTTCGTTAGATAGCCCTGGATCGCTTCCACATCTTTATCACCACGACCTGATAAACAAATAACCAACAAATGATCAGCTGGCAGGCTTGGAGCCAGTTTCATTGCTTCTGCTACCGCATGGGCGCTTTCTAAGGCAGGAATAATCCCCTCTGTTGTACAAAGCAACTGTAAGGCCTCAAGTGCTTCCTGGTCTGAAATCGGATGATAGCTGGCTCTTCCTGATTCCTTAAGATAAGCATGTTCAGGTCCTACCCCCGGATAATCCAGGCCAGCAGAGATGGAGTAAGGTTCTGTGATTTGCCCCCATTCGTCTTGCAACAGGTAGGTTAACGCACCATGAATAACTCCTTTTCTACCTTTAGCAAAAGTTGCAGCATGCATATCCGTATCCACGCCATGTCCCGCTGCCTCCACACCGATCAAACGAACCTGAGAATCCTGGATAAAGGGATAAAACATCCCCATCGCGTTGCTTCCGCCACCAACACAAGCGACTACCGTATCTGGAAGGCGGCCTTCCTGCTCAAGGATTTGCTCTCTCGTTTCATCTCCAATAATTCTTTGGAAATCGCGTACCATCATCGGATAAGGATGTGGACCAACAACAGAACCGATTAAGTAAAACGTATCATCTACATGACTCACCCAATAACGGATCGCTTCATTGGTAGCATCCTTCAATGTCTTTGTACCCGAATGTACAGGAATTACTTCAGCACCCAACAACTGCATGCGGAAAACATTCAGCTGCTGTCTGCGAATATCTTCCTCACCCATAAATACCTTGCATTCAAGACCTAGTTTCGCGGCAACTGTCGCCGAAGCCACACCGTGCTGTCCCGCTCCTGTTTCGGCAATGATCTTTTTCTTCCCCATACGTTTGGCCAACAACCCTTGCGCTAGAGCATTATTTAACTTATGGGCACCGGTATGGTTCAGATCCTCCCTTTTCAAGTAGATCTTTGCCCCTCCTAAATGTCGTGTCAGATTTTCCGCAAAATAAAGAGGAGTCGCTCTCCCGGAGTAATATTTATACAGGTTTTGCAATTCCTCTTGAAATTTTGGATCCTTCTTTACCTCACGAAAGGCGACTTCCAATTCATCAATTGCATTCATCAGCGTTTCTGGTACGTATTTTCCACCAAACTGTCCAAAACGCCCATATTGGTCAGGTACGACTCCCATTATTCTCCACCCTCTCTAAAAATAGCTCTATCTTTCCTCTATCTTTTAAACCATTTGTTTCAATTCCGCTTGAAACGTCAACACCATGCAATGGCCAGGATTCAATCAAGGAAGAGATATTATCCGCATGAATCCCACCCGCTACTAACAATTTTACCTTATATTCCTCACACCAGGTATAAAACTCGGGAATTTGCTCCCACTGAAAGGTTTTTCCCGTCCCGCCAGCAACCTTCGAGTCGTAAGTATCGAGCAGTAAATAATCGATCACCTCGGCATATTGATCTATCTTCTTTTCTATATCCGAACCAACTGGTATCGCCTTGATGATTTCAGCTCCAAAGGTTTGTTTGACCTGTTTACAGAAAGCAACTGATTCATTGCCGTGCAACTGAATCATATCCAATATTCCCGACTGGAATACAGCATCTAACTCTTTTTTCGTTGGATTTACGAACACACCCACTTTTTTTATACCTTTGGGAACAGCCCTACACAGAGCGGAAAAATCCTCCGGCTGTACCTGCCTTTTGCTCGGTGCAAAGACAAAACCAACCATATCCACCTTCGTCGGATCAAGCTGTGCAACGCTTTCCGAATCGCGAAAGCCACAAAGCTTGACCAGTTTTTTTTCTCTCATATATCCACCAAATCCGTTACAGCAAGCGAGATATCAGCCTGGCGCATAAAATACTCCCCTACTAGTACCGCTCGCACTCCCAAGGATTGCAAATACTCAATGTCTTTACGGGAATGAATGCCGCTTTCACTAATGACAGGAATGGAAGCTGGCACATGCTGAATCAGTTTTTCCGTTGTTTCAAGACGCGTTTCAAAGGTTTTTAGATTTCGATTATTGATTCCGATCATGCTAGGTGTTGTTGCCGATAGTACCATTTCAATCTCCTCTTGATCATGAACCTCCAGTAGGGTATCCATTCCGAGTGTCTTGGCCAGTTCTGAAAGACCCTGCAACTGCTGCTTGGTGAGGATGGCAGCAATCAAAAGAATGCAATCCGCGCCAAGTGATCTTGCCTCATAAACCTGTAAAGGATCAAGGATGAAATCCTTGCGAAGTAGCGGTACATTGGAAAACTCACGAATTTGCTTTAGATATTCCTTACTTCCTTGAAAAAACACCTCATCCGTCAGCACAGACATTGCATCCACTCCAGCACGCATGTACGCCTCTGCAATACGGAGTGGATCAAAATCTGGGCGAATCAGCCCCTTTGATGGAGAGGCCTTTTTCACCTCTGCGATCACACTGACTTGGCGATGACTGGTCAGCAGATTTTTCATAAAAGGCCTTGGAGCTGGCGCAGCTGCTAGCAGTCTTTCCATATCTTGTTTCTTAAAAGAGTTTTTTAATTGTTCGATTTCCTTCTTTTTCTGTTCTACAATATTATGAAGCACGAATAAGTCCCCCTGTCACTTCAATCAGCTGTTCCAGTTTCCTATTGGCTAACCCTTGGTCAATCAGATCCGCTGCAAGCATCACACCTTCACGTAGTGACCCACATTGATCGGCAACATAGAGGGCAGCCGCTGTATTAGCAAGAACGATCTCGCGGTTTGCCCCTTTTTCTCCATTAAATACATTGCGAATAATTTGAGCGTTGATTTCCGCTTTGCCGCCGGACACGTCTTCCAAAGCATACCGATTTAGTCCTAAATCCTCTGGAGTCAGTCGATAGCTTTGGATCTCCCCATCTTTTAATTCCACGATATTTGTTGGGGCAGATACGCTGATTTCGTCCAAACCTTCATCGCTGCAAACAACAAGGCAGCGTTTTAGTCCAATCTCTCGTAAAACATGTGCCGCCTTTTCCACTAGGCTTGGATCATACACCCCAATGATTTGCCGATCGGCCCGTGCAGGATTGGTTAACGGACCAAGTAAATTAAAGACGGTTCGAAAGCCAATTTCTTTACGGGTCCCAACAGCATGCTTCATAGCCTGATGATAAAGTGGGGCAAACATGAAACAGAGATTTGTTTCTGTTAAACATCTTTCGGTTTCCTTTTCCCCAAGGGTAATAGCAACACCTAATTTTTCAAGTACGTCGGCGCTTCCGCTTTTGCTAGATACCGCGCGATTCCCGTGTTTTGCCACGCGAGCCCCACCTGCCGCAGCAACGATCGCAGAGGCAGTTGATATATTAAAAGTTTTCCCCCCATCGCCACCTGTTCCACAGGTATCAATCAGGTTGTCTGCTGGGATATTCACTCTTGCTGCCTTTTCTCTCATTACTAAGGCAAAACCTGTAATTTCATCAACCGTTTCACCTTTCATTCGCAAGGCGGTTAAAAAGCTGGCTAACTGAGAAGACAATACCTCCCCGCTCATCACCAGATCCATGGCCTCAATGGACTCTTCTCTGCTCAAATGTTTCCCTTCAACCACCTTATTTAATAGCGCTTGAAACATGCTCATCATCCTCCTCTAATCTCCGAATTTGCTTGGCTGCTTGAATCGCTTTAAGCAATGCCCTCGCTTTATTCTCTGTCTCTTCAAATTCCTTTTCTGGCACTGAATCTGCAACAATTCCGGCCCCTGCCTGAATGTATGCTTTCCCATTCAAATAAACAATTGTGCGAATCGTAATACAGGAATCCATATTCCCGGAAAAACTTAAATAACCTATTGCCCCAGCATAGGCATTTCTTGCCATAGGCTCCAATTCGGCAATGATCTCCATTGCCCGAAGCTTTGGTGCGCCGCTGACCGTTCCCGCTGGAAAGCAGGATATTAACGCGTCAAATGCATCCTTGTCTTTCTCTAATCTTCCTGACACATGGGAAACAATATGCATTACATGGGAATACATTTCAACTTCCATTAATTGCTCGACTTGCACGGAACCGAATTTGGACACTCTCCCCAGATCATTCCGACCGAGGTCAACCAGCATATGATGTTCAGCTCTTTCCTTTTCGTCGGCTAACAAATCCTGTTTTAATGCTTCATCTTCCTGTGCATTTTTCCCTCTTTTTCTCGTCCCGGCAATGGGACGATTTTCAATTCTACCACCTTCAACCCGGACAAGCAGTTCTGGCGATGTTCCAACCACGATCTCCTGCTCAGTAAACTGTAGAAAATACATATATGGCGAAGGATTCAAGGAACGTAAAACGCGATAGACATCGAACGGTTCAGCAGGTTCAGCCACCTCAAAACGCTGGGAGAGCACAACCTGAAAAATATCTCCTGCAGTAATGTAATCCTTTGCTTTCTCTACCATTTCGATAAATTCCTGCTTGGTTAAATTAGAGGTTATATCCAACGGAATCTCATTTTGCGGTAAAATATATAGCTCTCGAGCCCGATCCTTCGTCTGATGGATCATCATTGCTAGTTTGCGTATTTTTGCACAGCAGGCGTGATATTTCTGAACAATTGAAGATTGGTTATCCCCTTCTTCAATATGTAGATGGCTAATGACCTGAACTTCCTGTTTTAAATGGTCAAATGCAATGACAAGGTCTGTAAACATGAATTTAATATCTTGCATTTCCAGGTCATTTTGTTTCGCTTCAGGAAGGTCTTCATAGTAATGGAGGATATCAAATCCGAAATACCCTACGGCACCACCGGAAAAACGAGGCAAATCAGCCTGTTCAGGACTGCGGTACTTGGCCATCTCTTCACGAAGATATTCAATCGCATTCCCTTTCTTTTGCAGTTTTTCGCCATTTCTTTTGGTGATCGTAATCTGGTCTTTCTTTGCCTCCAAAATCATCATCGGGTCAATTCCAATGAACGAGTATCTCGCCCACTGGCTTCCACCCTCCACGCTCTCTAGTAAAAAGGACTGGTTTCTACGTAGTTTTTGATAAATGCTAATCGGTGTTTCCTGGTCGGCCATAAAAGCCATACGTATGGGAATAAAATTATATGTTTCAGCAAGCCCCATGGCTTGCTCTTGGGAAGGAAAATACACGGCGGGCCACCTCTCCTTTTTATTCTGGAGAGAAGCAAATTGAGGATTCTATTTATTTTTAGAAGCTGTCTGTTTATCCATCAAAAATGAAAAGCCCAGGGATGCCCTGGGCTGAATATGCGAAATAGACGGTGACAATTGATTGGTCACCACTAAAAAACATATCAGACTCTGCTTCCTCAACTCAACTCTTCTCTTCAGTCTCAACTCTTCTCAAACTCAAATGCAACTTCACTTTTTCTTAGTTTATTACAGTTTATTTCATGTGTCAATAACCTTAAGAATTCCTTGAAACTAAATCTGGCCGCAGTCTTTTTGCCTCACGCAAAAACACATGGCGGATTCCATCGATTGGTTGATCAGTGTTGACTAACATCATAATCCGAATACACTTCTCAAGACTTCCTGGGACTGGCATTTCATTAGAGCACATTAACGGAACCAGTTCCCAATTGCTAATCGCTCTTATCGCTTTCGCCGGGAAATCCGCATCCAAATCGTGTGTAACGGTAATAAATATTGCAGCCACTTGTTCTGCTGAGATTTGGTTTTGTTCAATAATTTGTTCAGTTAGTTCCCCTGTGGCCTGTAATATTTCTTCTGAATTGTTTTCCGCGACTGTTATCGCCCCACGGATCCCCCTTACTCCCACAATCAATTCACCTCTTTTAAGATTTTCAAGGTTTGAATAACCTCGTCATCGGCTATTCCTTTTACGATCTCAACGGATCCGATATCTGTAGGCAACACAAAAACCAATTGCCCCCCTGAACTTTTTTTATCATGTTTCATCGCTTCCAGCATTTCCACCGGATCAAAGTGATCTGCTAAACGTACTGGGAGTCGGAATTTCTTAAGGATGTCTATCGTTTTGCGAGATAGTCCTAGTGTGCTCTCAGCCACACCAATCCGCTCTGCTAATAAGGAAGCGGCAACCATTCCGATCGCCACGGCCTCACCGTGTATCAACTGGCCGTAGTGACTTAGCGATTCCATCGCATGACCAAAGGTATGACCCAGGTTGAGGATCGCACGTCGCCCTTTCTCTGTTTCATCTTCCGAGACAACCTGTGCCTTGATTAAACACCCTTGATGGATGGCTTGTTCAATATAAGGTGATTGCAAGTTTAATAGATTTTCAGCATGCTTGTCCAACCAATCCGTAAACTCCTTGCTCCAAATCAATCCATGCTTTACAACCTCCGCAAACCCAGCATAAATTTCCCGAGAAGGGAGGGTTTTGAGGGTCTCTGTATCATAAAAGACAAGGCTAGGTTGATGGAATGCACCTATCATATTCTTTCCTAAAGGATGGTTGACAGCTACCTTACCGCCTACACTGCTGTCATGCGCTAGAAGTGTTGTGGGAATTTGTACGAAAGAAACCCCACGCATATAGGTAGCCGCGCAAAATCCACCTAAATCACCAACCACTCCGCCGCCTAAAGCCAGGAACACAGACTTCCGATCCATTCCAGCCTTTAATGCAGAGGTAGTGACTTCCTCAAGCTGTGCTAGCGTTTTTGCCTTCTCCCCCGCAGGGACAATATGATATCCGCAAGAGTACCCCTTTGACTGCAATATATCCAGAAGCTTACTCAAATAATGGGGAGCAACCCGGTCATCCGTTACTATAAATAACTTTTGATCGGTCGAGATTCCCCGCTTCTTGAGCTCTTCCGGAAGCAGCGGGAAAATTCCATTGCCGATCATAATGGGATAGCTGCGTTCTTTTAAATCGACAAGTAGCTGCTCCATTATCTGCTCTCCAAGTATTCCTGGTATTGTTTTATACTTTGCTTCATTTGCTCTAAGTTATCGCTATGGAATGTTTCACACATGGCTTTAGCCAACTCAATCGCTACCACTGCTTCAACAACAACTGCTGCTGCTGGTACAGCACAACTATCAGATCTTTCAATAGATGCGGTGAAAGGCTCCTTTGTTTCTAAATCAACACTTTGTAAAGGCTTGTACAAGGTTGGGATAGGCTTCATTACACCGCGCACGACAATCGGCATGCCAGTTGTCATTCCGCCTTCCAAACCTCCTGCACGGTTTGTGCGACGAGAGAACCCTGTTTCCTCTGTCCAGATGATTTCATCATGAACTTGTGAGCCAGGCTTAGCTGCTGCCTCGAATCCTATACCGATTTCCACACCCTTAAATGCTTGAATACTCATCACTGCCTGAGCGAGACGGCCATCGAGCTTTCGATCCCACTGTACATGGCTTCCTAATCCAATCGGAACCCCTTCAGCAATAACCTCAACAATACCGCCTAAGGAATCGCCTTCTTCTTTTGCTTTGTCAATTAAGTCCATCATTTTCTGAGCGGCCTCGGAATCCAAACATCTAACAGGAGAATCTTCCGTGATCTGCTTCAATTCTTGAAGCGGAACAGAAACCTCTTTTGCTTCTACTTCGCCTATTCTTTTGACATGGCTGCCTAAATCTATTTCAAATTGTTCCAATAGTTGTCTAGCTACGGCACCAACCGCTACACGGACCGCTGTTTCCCTCGCACTGGAACGCTCCAAAATATTTCTCATATCCTTTTGGTTATATTTCAATGCCCCGTTTAGATCGGCATGGCCTGGCCGCGGGCGGGTGACTTGTCGTTTTACCTCTTCTTCCCCATCCCAAGGCTCAGGGCCCATAATATGCTGCCAATGTGTCCAGTCTTTATTTTCCACAACGAGGCAAATCGGTGCTCCCGTTGTAAAACCATGGCGAACACCGCTGACTATTTTCACTTGGTCTGTCTCAATTTGCATCCGACGTCCACGGCCATGCCCCTTTTGCCTGCGGCGAAGCTGTTCATTTATTTTATCGATTGAAATGGGTACATTGCTCGGCACCCCTTCGATAATGGCTGTCAATTGTGGACCATGCGATTCACCAGCTGTTAAATATCTCATCTGTTCTTCCTCCACCCTTTAACGCTTTTATGTGATATTATATTATAGCATTTAACAAAATGATAGTGTAAATCCTTGATTGGGTATTTTCTAAGGTGAAAAAGTCCCTTATTGGGACTTTTTGTTAAGCCTATGCTTGCTCAGTATGATAGGTAGGTAATACGCGACCTATCGATTGCTTTTCTGATTTGGAATCTATCAGCATTTCCGCGATCTGCTCCTGATTTGTACCCAAGATTTGGGCGCATTCATCTATAGTAAGCAACCCGCGATAATAAGCTTCAATGACCTTCCGCTTATCCACTTTACCCCTCCTTAATTTTTCCTGTTACCCCTATTTTTGGGGAATGACTGGAAATATATACATAAGGGTCTACGAACATTTCAGTTCTTTCTTTCCTGTATCGTCGGAATCTTACGGATCATTTTTTTATTGTAATGGTAAAATAGTTCTCCGATTAGGATGGAGAACAATGTTCCACTGCAAATCGCATAAAGCATCTGTCCGGGGGTGTAATAAGTGGCAGCCATAATGCCACTAAAGTTCCCCAAGATCGTACCAGCTATGAGGAACATCACATAACCTGCCAAATCAGCTGAAATATCTGCAAAAAGACGCGCTTTCCACATAAACTTCGTCCCATGCTGATAAAATACGTAACTCGTTAATGAGATCAATATCAACTTGAAAAGCATGGTTTCTCCCCCTCGGACTTATATTTTCTTGTAGAAAAAAGTGTCTTCCGCTTCAAACTGATATTTCTGTGGATGGAAAATCTGCTCTGTACTCCCCACAAATAAAACACCGCCCGGTCGGAGGGCCTGACTAAATTTTTGGTAAAGAATATGCTTGGCCTCTTCTGTAAAATAGATCATCACATTCCGGCAGATGATTAAGTCATAATTTGCCTCAAAAGAATCTGCCAATAAATTATGTTTCTTAAATTTAATTGCACGTTTTATCTCCTCAGAAATCCGATAAGTGGTGCCTTCCTTGGCAAAATACTTGGACAGCAAGTCTTTCGGACAATCTTGCAGAGATCGTTCAGAATAAAGCCCTAGTTTAGCTTTTGCCAGGGCACCTTCGTCGATATCGGTAGCGGTAATTTGAAGGTCCCTCAGGTTTAAATACCTTAGCATAATTAAAGCAAGAGTATAGGGTTCTTCCCCTGTTGAACACGCCGCACTCCAGGATTTCACCCGCCCTTTTTCCCTTAGAAGCCGAGGTAAGATCTTATTACTTAATACATCCCACCTGCCCGGATTGCGGAAAAACTCTGAAACATTTATCGTCATTCGATCAAGAAACTCATAATAAAGTTCTTGATTCTGATTTAACGCCTCAAAATACTGTGCAAAACTCGAATAGCCCCTTTTTAACCTGAGTGAGGTTAAACGGCGCTTCATTTGGGCTTCTTTATACAAAAGCAAATCAATGCCCGTCTTGCGCTTAACATTTCCAATAAATTGGATAAAATCTTGATCAACCATAAGATTCTCTCTTTACCCCATCCGTATAAATAAAAATCTAAATCTATCTTTAATTAGTTCGATGTCAGATGTGGGGATTCCTTCTTGGAAATAAAAAAAGCATCTATCGAAGCCCATTCGAAGAAAAGGTATCCCTCCTTAGAGGAGGCTTTTTATGCCGATAGAAAAGTTCGTTCACTAACATTTTAGTAAACTTAAACTTTCCTATGCAAAAAAAAGCATCCCTCAATCACTTGAAGGATGCTTTTTTTTATAATTAGATCCACTTATTAACAGTTTTATCATAATCTGTAAGATCTTCTTTGAACCAAAGCGCAATTTCACGTTGTGCACTCTCAGCAGAATCGGAACCGTGGATGATGTTCATCCCTACGCTAATACCGTAGTCACCACGAATGGTTCCTGGTGCTGCATCAGCTGGGTTGGTTTTACCCATCATGTTACGCGCAGTTGCAATCACATTTTCGCCTTCCCAAACCATGGCGAAAACAGGGCTAGAGGTGATAAAGCTAACCAATTCTCCAAAGAATGGTCTTTCTTTGTGTTCTGCATAGTGTTGTTCTGCCAATTCTTGGCTAACACTCATAAGAATACCGCCAACTAACTTAAATCCTTTTTTTTCAAAGCGGGAAACAATGTCCCCGACCAAATTGCGTTGTACGCCATCAGGCTTAATCATAATAAAGGTTCTCTCTACTGCCATCGATAATACCTCTCTTCATATTATGTAATAGCCCAAATAAATGGGCAACTGATTCCGAATGTGATTTTACCAAACTTTTCTATGCAAATGCAACTATCAACCTAATACTGCCTCTTGCCAACAAAATTTGCCAAATCATATAACGTTCTTTTGCTCGTTGTATCTGGCAGATCATCCAACCACGCCAATGCCTTCTTCAAATATTGGTCCGCCAAGCATTGGGCATAATGTATGCCATCACTTTGACGTATATATTCAATTGCCTTATCCATCCCATGCTTGTCTGATCGTAACAGGTACTGGAGCTGTTCGGCAGATTTTCCATCATGATAGCAATAAATAGCCGGGAGGGTGATATTTCCTTGGCGCAGGTCGTTTCCAGATGGTTTGCCCAATTTTTTCTCGTCGCCAACAAAATCAAGTATATCGTCGGTGATTTGAAAAGCCATTCCCACATGGTATCCATAATTGTACATGGCTCGTACAACCTGTTCCGTTGCTCCGGCTGCAATTGCTCCCAATTGACAGCTGATGGCAATCAACAGAGCTGTTTTCCGTTTGATACGATGCAAGTACCTTCGCAGGTTTTGGTTCCAGTTATGGAAATCACGAATTTGCTCTACTTCACCAACGCATACTTGCACAATTGCCTTAGACAATATTTTATGAATCCTTGGCATCCCAAGTTCAGTCACTGTTCTAAGTCCTTCGGCAAGGATATAATCGCCGGTATACATAGCAATTCGGTTATCCCACTTCGCTTTGACTGTTAACTGTCCTCTGCGTTTCTCTGCATCATCAATGACATCATCGTGAACTAAGGTGGCCATATGAATTAATTCAAGGGCAACTGCCACATTTTTTAAACGCTCTAAATCATAGGTCCCCAATTTCCCGGCAAGCAAAACGAAAACAGGGCGAATCCTTTTTCCCCCTGCTTTCATCAGGTGACTTGCTGCCTCACGAAGCAAACCGTGCTTGGTTGTAATCGATTTCTCCAATTCTTTTTCTATAAAATTCATATCAGATCGCATTTGCAAATAAATTTCAGCCAACTTCATATGGTCCACCTTAAGTTAATTTAACTTTATGATTCGCTCCCCATACTGCAACTTCAACAGCTCTTGGTAAAAGCCCTAATTCTGCTGCACAGCGGTAATAGTATTCAATTCCGCGTTTTTGTTCACTGCCAAAATCATGGCTCAACCCAGCAAAATAGGCTTTCCAAAAGGGAAAATCACCGCCAAAGTCTTTTTGTACTGCTTTTATAATATCATCAATCTTAACGTTTCCAAGCTCTTTCGCACGTAAAAATTCAAGGTGAATGTCGTTTAATAAGGATGGCCGCTGTTCTGCAAATTCTTTTCTAACGGTCCATAAGGCGAACGTCATCCACATCCCTGTTTGTTTATACCATAATTCGCCCAAATCGTAAATATAATAACTTGGATTCCTTAATTTTGCAGAAAGTGCATCATCCCCAATTAACAAGCAGGCGTCTGCCTTTGCCATCATCTCGTCTAAATCAGGTGACATTGTCATGTACTCTGGGCTCATCCCATAAAATTTTTCCAGTATAATTTTAAGTAAATTGACGGAGGTGGCTGAAGAACTAGTGAGGGCTATAAGGGGCTCTTCTAAAGTTTCTAAAGGTGTTTTTGTAAATAAGAAAATTGAGCCTACGGGTCCTTTTGCACTAACTGACAGATCGGAAAGCACAACACAATGATCAGCCTGCTCCCCGTAAGCAAAAGAGGAAACGGGTCCTAAATCAATCTCTCCTTTAGCTAGACGACGATTGAGTTCTGCCGGGACTTTGTGTATAAATTCTGCTCGATCAGCAAACTCCTTTTCGCGAAAAAAATAAAAAACCGGAAGAATATTTGTATAGGCAATTTTCCCTATTCTAACTTTCTCCATTTTTATGTTCCCCCCAACGTTGAAATAACGAATGCGGCAGATCCAACATATCCATCGCCTTCCCCACAACAAAATCCACCAAATCGTCAAGCGTTTTTGGCTTCTGATAAAATCCAGGAACGGCAGGCAAAATCTTTGCACCAATGCGAGAAAGTTTTAGCATATTTTCCAAATGAATGGAATTAAGAGGTGTTTCCCTTGGTACTAATACCAGTTTTTTGCCTTCCTTAAGCATGACATCTGCTGACCTCTCAAGCAAATTTCCTGATGCACCGTGTGCAATGCCGCTTAAAGTGCCCATCGAGCACGGGATAATAATCATTGCATCTAACCGATAAGAACCACTAGCAATAGGAGCTGAAAAATCACGCAAATGGTGATAGTGCAGCTCCCCTGTTTTAGTTTGCCTAAAATAGGATTCGATTACCCGGTTTCGGTCTGTTGTATCCCATTCCAATTCTTCTTTGAAGACTTGCCAACCGGCTTCAGTGACCACAAGATGAACTTTGTGTTCTTGTTTAAGAAGTTCTTGTGTCAACCGAACACCGTATACGGCACCACTTGCGCCAGTTATTCCAACCGTAAAAATCTTCTTCATTCATTTCACCATCTTACCCAAAAACTTGACTATTCAACTGCTGCCGAAAAGCGTCAACCATATTTTGTAATTCTTCCTTGATCAGGGTTCGCTCTACCCGATCAACATCAACGGCAATCTGATCAAGAAGTTCTAAGGCTTGTCCCTGCAACCAAGCACAGGCTTCTTGTATAGTTCGTTCTTCAAGGAGCTTGGACAGCTGAATTTTTACAATTTGCCCCCATCGAAAAGAGAAGAGCTCGTCAGTCAGCCGTTCTACACGAATAAATTTGACCATAATATTTTTCCACCGTTTCAATTCCTCTTCTTTGACATACCGGGAAAGAAATGAAAGATATAACTCTGAATCAATCGTATTTAACAAGGCCAATAACTGATCCGCACTTAACTTTGGTAAAGAAGTGTATACTTCCGTCTTTACTTCATTAATTGTAAGAATGCTGTCAGCGAGACTACGAACCAAAGCAATGTCTTCAATTTGTGAAAGTAGATAATAGTACTTGCTGCTGTAAAAATCCCCTGCCAACACAGCTAATTGCCGAGAGCGAATCTGGTTCAAATCTCGATATGCGGTCAAGGAAACCTTCTCGTGGCAATCCAGTCCAATTTGGACAAGCAGAGTTGGTACAACATATTTTCTAATATTCTCCACAGTGACATTAGAATCCAATAAAAACAAAAAAAGAACCTGCAACCGTACAAGTGGGACAGGAGGGATATCCACGTACTGCTGAACAAACTCATTTTCCGCTTGTTTTTTTATTTCGTGTATGATGTCTGAGATCTCTCCGTGGAATTGACTTTTAAAGAAATTCATTACCGATCCCCCAAGTTAAACAATGCCTAAAGTATAGCATACCGAATGAAAAATTGACTATGGATTATTATATCTTTATTAACATAAATTTTTAAGATCATTTTTGAATCTTTTCTTTCCAGAGGACCCCGTAGGAAATATTAGTTAGTTTGTGCAGTAAGGCCTTTTTGTCCATTTCTTCTGATAACGAAGATAACTTCTCCTGCAGCTGGTTGGATCTTTCTGCTGACAACGCAATGAGGACTTCCTCATTCCCCTTTTCTTCATAGAGGACACGCACATACAAACCCTGTACATTGCTTGTTAGAAGATAGGCAGTATAGACAGATTGATAGAGCTCCTCGTAAATATCATTGACATAGACGGGTTTGTCTGCGGTTACCTTGTAATCAACGGAAAGATTATGGTTTTGCCACTGTACCCGAGTAATGGCCATATGCGAATTCATTTGTATAATCATGTCGACTACATTTGTCTGTTCTAAAATCACAGGTTGCGAAATTTTAAATACTGGCTGCAGCATATCATTTTTTTGTAGGCTGCCTTGAAAAAAGAACGAGAGCATGATCGCCAATATCGTGGAAAAAATTAGTGCAAAAAACATATTCCGTGTGAAAACCATGCAGAATTCACCCCTCTCTTACTTCATTGTACGAGACCGGGTGAACTTGTATGACCTTCCATATGGCAATACTTTTTACTTTCCAATGCGGGAAAAAAGCAGGCTCTGCCGCCTGCTCCATCTAGTAGATTCCTATTCTTCCGTCGTATCAATGATTCCGTGTCTTGTCTGGATAATGGCCTTGCCCCTAATTTTCACGGCAGAAGTATGTTCGGTGAATTGGGCAATCATCACTTCACCCTTGTCCAATTTTTCTGAATGATGAAAACGAGTCGATTCCCCTCTGGTCATTCCAATCACACTAACCCCGTTTTCCTTCGCCTTAATCACGAAGAATTCTGTTTGCAGCGGATACCCATCATTGCTACTCATTGCCCTTCCCCCTTGGCTTCACTTCATCATGGTTATAGTCTTTAGTATACCAGAAATTAGCAATTTCATGATGCAAAAAAATGAGCCTATACAACCCAAATCATAAACATTTCTTATCCCTTAATAAGGCTAAATACTTCTGCTCTTGCTGCTGTATCATCAACAAAACAACCTCGTACAGCAGAAGTGACTGTTTTGGCTCCTGGTTTTTTAACGCCTCGCATGGTCATACACATATGTTCGGCTTCCACAACAACGACGACTCCATGTGGTTCCAATTCTCCCATAATGGTATCAGCTACCAAAGAAGTAATCCGTTCCTGTAGCTGTGGTCTTTTTGCTACCATATCCACAGCGCGGGCCAACTTACTTAATCCAGTAACTCTTCCGCCCCTTGGAATATAAGCTACATGAGCATGTCCAAAAAATGGGACTAAATGGTGTTCGCAAGTAGAATAAAAAGGAATATCTTTTACTAGTACAAGTTCTTCATGGTCTTCACTAAATATTACAGAGAAATATTCTTTAGGATCTGTTTTTAAACCTTGGAATATTTCCTCATACATTCTCGCTACTCTCGCAGGTGTATCCAGCAATCCCTCACGGTCAGGATCTTCCCCGACGGCCTCCAAAATCATGCGGACAGCCTGTTTTATCTTTTCGTGATCTACCATTTTTTCGCCTCCTACTCCAATAAAATTTATCATAGCATTGGACTACAATAAATGCAAAATCGTTTATGCTAGTGTATACTTAAATGGGTATTTGCGAAAGAGTATAAAACCACTTTTTTTTCGTGTACCAGATAGAGTGCGTGGGGCTGCAACTTTTTGTTTCAACTAAAGCCATAGAAGACAAAGAAAGAGGGTAACAAAATGAATAGGGGATTGAAATGGGTTTCTATATGGAGCACTATTGGGATGTTTATTGTGCTCATTATGGGAGCTATTGTGACAAAAACAGGTTCTGGGGACGGTTGTGGCAGTTCCTGGCCACTTTGCCATGGGAAATTTGCCCCTTTGGCCAATTTGGAATCATTAATCGAATATAGTCACCGGTTAGTTTCTGGAATCGTTGGCATTTTAGTTTTCACACAAGGCATTTGGGCTTGGTACAAGCAAGGACATAAACCAGGGGTCAAAGCTTTTGCTTTCGGGGGAATGTTCTTCACCGTGCTGCAAGCATTACTTGGAGCTGCTGCTGTCGTTTGGCCGCAGTCTGACGCCGTGCTTGCACTCCACTTTGGCTTTTCGTTAGCAGCCTTTGCCTGTATCTTATTGTTGACCATTTTAATCTACGATGGCCATCGCCTTGCGGAAACCTCAACTGCACCGATACCACAAAAAATAAAAATTGGTATTTGGTCAATTACCATTTATTCTTATGTTGTTGTTTATCTTGGTGCATATGTCCGCCACAGTTCATCGGGATTAGGTTGTACGACTTGGCCAGATTGCAACGGACAATGGTTTCCTGGTTTCACGGGCCCTGATGGAATTCAATTTATTCACCGTTTGGCTGCCTTGGTTTTCCTTTTATCAGTGTGCTGGCTATACATAGAAGTATCCCGCCACTGCCGCAACCGAAAAGATCTATATTTTGGTAGTTTACTCTCACTAGTTCTTGCTGTCGCACAAGTGTTAAGTGGAGCCGTCGTTGTTTGGACGAAATTGCAATTGTTCCCAGCGCTTCTCCATAACATGATCATTTCCTTTTTGTTTGGGATCCTGTGCTATATGTGTTTTCAAACCTTGTCAAAGACGCAAAGCAAGGATGAGATGAAAGTGAATGAAGCAAGCGTTACTAGTTTTAATCGATAGACAAGTATGAAAACCAGGCGATCCCTGGTTTTTTTTTGTTCATTTTTCGAAAAAAATGCCGTAAAATGTGGATCTTTGGCGTATTTTATCTACAAAAAGCCTTGAACTTCGGGTTTTTCTATATTATTATAAAGCATGTTACGTAATATGAAATTCAAGGAAATAGGTATAAAATTAACCATTCTGGTTAACAAAGAAGAATAATACCAACTCATTGGGAGGAGGTGAAATAATGAATAAAACAGAATTAGTTGCTTACGTTGCTGAATCAGCAGAATTAACAAAGAAGGATGCTACTAAAGCAGTTGATGCCGTTTTTGACGCCATCGAGAGCGCTCTTAAGAACGGAGAGAAAGTTCAACTTATCGGTTTTGGTAACTTCGAAGTGCGTGAAAGAGCTGCCCGCAAAGGCCGCAACCCGCAAACGGGTGAAGAAATCGAAATTGCTGCTAGCAAGATTCCTGCCTTCAAACCTGGTAAATCCCTAAAGGAAGCTATTGGTGGCGGAGAAGCGTAAGCGATAAGCTATCATTAAATTAAAAGCAGCATTTTTACAAATAGAGGTTATACATAATAAAGGACCGCTCAATAGTTGGCGGTCCTTTATTTATTTACAGTATGATGGCTATTAAACCACCCGAACCTTCATTAATGATTCGCTGCAGGGTTTCCTGAAGCTTATAACGTGCATTCTCCGGCATCATGCCTAGTTTGGCGGAAATGCCTTCGTTCACGATCGAATTGAGGGAGCGTCCGAAAATGTCGGAATTCCAGATGCTTAATGGATCATCCTCAAAATCCTGCATTAGGTATCGTACCAATTCTTCACTTTGTTTTTCTGTCCCGATAATCGGAGAGAACTCTGATTCAACATCGACACGAATCATATGAATGGATGGAGCTGTTGCTTTTAGCCTTACCCCAAAGCGGCTGCCTTGGCGAATAATTTCCGGTTCATCCAAGGACATCTCTTGGATTGATGGAGGGGCAATTCCATAACCAGTTTGCCGCACCATATTCAGTGCCACTGCGACGCGATCATATTCCCGTTTGGCGTGGGCAAAGTCCTGCATCAATTGAAGCAGATGATCCTTTCCTCTGATTTCAACACCTACTACTTCCATCAGCACCTGGTCATAAAGGTGATCGGGCGCATACAGATCAATCTCCGCAATCCCCTGCCCCATATTCATATCAGATAAGGAGGCCCGCTCAATAAAATCGAACACATCGAATTGGCCCACTACACGGTCCACATCACGCAGTCGACGGATTTCTTTAACCGTTTCACGGACGCTTTCTTCATAGCTTTGGCGAAGCCAGTGGTCCTCGTGAAGAACCATCACCCAGCTAGGAAGGTTCACATTCACTTCATGGACTGGGAATTCAAACAATACCTCTCTTAATGTATTCATTACATCAGATTCAACCATCTCGTCAACACTCATCACAAGGACAGGTACATCATATTTTTCAATTAATTCAGCGCGAAGATCCTGAGTCTCTTTGCGGTTTGGATAGATGGAGTTGATTACGATAATAAATGGTTTCCCTACTTCTTTTAACTCCGCAACCACTCTTTCCTCTGCCTCAATGTAACCCTCACGCGGAATTTCCGCAATCGATCCGTCGGTTGTGAGCACAACCCCCAAAGTAGAGTGATCCTGAACCACCTTTCTGGTGCCCATTTCTGCTGCTTCCTCAAAAGGAATCGGCTCATCGTACCAAGGGGTATTGATCATTCTTGGGCCATTCTCATCCTCATATCCTTTTGCTCCCTGTACCGCATAACCAACACAATCCACTAGTCTAACGTTAATTTTCAAACCTTCTGCCACTTGAATTTCCACAGCCTGATTCGGAACGAATTTTGGTTCTGTGGTCATTATCGTCCGACCAGCGGCACTTTGCGGTAGCTCATCTTTTGCTCGGACGCGATCTGCTTCGGATTGAATGTGAGGAAGAACAACTAGTTCCATAAACCGTTTAATAAAAGTTGACTTGCCTGTGCGAACAGGACCAACAACACCTATGTATATGTCCCCTCCCGTTCTTTCAGCAATGTCTTTAAAGATATCTACTCGTTCCACTTGGATACCTCCCCGTCTTTAATTGCAACTTATCATGAGTAACACTTAATACATATTAGGACACTATAAATATATGATTCAGAAATTCAGTTATGCTAAGATGTTTTCTTTCTTACAAAAAAAGAGCAATTGACAGGCAATCGCTCTTTCTTCCAACAAATACGAATCACCTATACATGATTCATATGTACAGGCATCCGAAAATATTCTTCTATTCTACTTTAGCGGCGCCAAGACCACTTCCCCATTTTCTGCCACATAATGAAATGACTTTACTGGAACATAAATTGAATTTTGCGGAATAATCTCACGAACGTCCTTAAACGACGCAGACTGCAGATTGTTATTCTTTAAGACTAGTTCTAAATCTTCCGTGTAATCAACTCCAACCTGGCCCGTAGAAGTCATGATAATTGGCAGCCGCTTTCCAGAAATCGGGCTCTCGATAGTCTGAACTTGTTTGCCCATACCAATTTGACTGAAATTGATGGTAAAATAACCTGGCTCAACTACGCCCTCAACGGGTAAGCTGTTATTCTTTTTATAATAATAGGAAACCCGGGATTGCACGGTCGAAACCGTATCCACGACCCTTAAATCCAATAAGCGTACAGTGGGGTTGGTTTCCACTTCTGTCAGAACAAACAAATAAGGCCCACCCTGTTCAAAAGCTCCACCTGGTACATAGGGCATATACCGCGGAACGAGCCCAGAAAAATCAATTACATATTTTTCGAAAACGGGAGTATCCGCTTCTTTGGTTAAAATGGGAAGAACCTTTGTGTCTTCGTGAAATTTCTCGATTGCAGCTTGTACCATGGATACCTGTTCCATGGGCGGTAGTTGATTCTCCATCATTCTTTCCTTTGGGTACATACATCCACTGATGATAAGGATTGATAACATGGAAATATTAAGGATCAGTAATCTAATCATTTTCATTTTCTTCCTCTTCATGATCTCCACCTTGTTGTTGGATCTTTTCTCTTACGACAGCTTTCCATTTTTCTTCCGGAATGGATATCTCCGTATTTCCATAAGCCCGTGTTTGACAAGCTAAGCGATAACCCGAATGAATTGCTTCTTCGCCGACTAAACGAATTTCTGCTGTGGATGGGTCGGAAATCAAGGCATCCTTAGACAAAATCCTCACCTTACACGTCGTACAGGATCCATTTCCTCCACAGCGATGTCGAATCGGAATTCTATTTTTTAAGGCAGTTTGCAGCAGATTATCCCCACTTCTTGCTGTGACCCATTTCCCCCTAGGTTGAAACAGAATCTTAATCTTCATAACAAAACAACGAGGATTAAAAGAAAGGATGGAATCAAAAGTAGAAAAGCAAAGGTCGATACAAGAAATTTGGGTATCCCGGTTAATTTACGGCGGGCAAACATAATCGTGAAATTGGCAATAAACATTAATAAAATTGCCACTAAAGATGACATTTCTTTATCCATAAACTCACAATCCTTTTATTTTCTCAAGAATAAAATACTATTTTCCGCAATCCATGTCCTATTATACCAAAACGCACCTTCCTGGGCCAATTGAATAATATAGTGGTAAATGCATTCGAGGGGAGCACCATTATGGACCATAGACATTGGAGAAATCCTGCTTTTACAGGCCCAAAGAAAAGGAACGTTGCCGCACGCAAACCTAAACCCGCAGTTGAAATCATCACTCCCAAACAGGAAACAAAAAATATGAAGATTTCCTTACAAAAAATAAAAGATCAATTTAGAGAAGCCCGTGAGCAATTACAGCAAATTGAATCAACAATGGACACCTTATATAATGTCTTGGACACCATGGAACGGTTTGGCAAACAAAAAATAGGCCAAGGGAACAAAACGCAAAGCAATTTACTAAAGTCATTCCAAAATATTGACTTTAAGCAGGTGATGAATTTATTGCAATCACCCTTGGTGCAGGCGTTAATTGAAACGATGGCGGAGGAAGAAGAACCAAGTAAAAGTCCTTCCAAAAAGAAACGGGAATAATTGGTTTCGCAGAAAAAAAAGGGGTAACAGATAAACTGTTACCCCTTCCGACTGTATCCTCGCCTGTTAAAGGCTGCATTTATTGAAACCCAATAATAGTCTATGTGGACGAATCAATGACTGTAACATCCTTAAAAGCCCAATCTTGGATAGCTTGGGTTAATCAAGTTTCTTGTTTAAGAGAGACAGCACTGTTTTCATGTCAGCTTGTTTAATATCATTATTCCTTAGATACTTTATGATTTTCTCTTCTTTTTCTTTATCTAGCTGCACATTTGCCAGTTTGGAGAGTTGTCTAATCAACTGCAGCATTTTTCCTTCATCGGAAAGATCGTCTTTATCCACCTTACTTGCAAACAGTTCAAGTTGCTTAGCGTCTACCTTTGTATTGGTTTTCTTCTGCAACTTTTCTAGCAGCTTCTTGGAAAAACCTTTTGACATGACGAAGTCCTCCTCGTAAGTAGGTTCTAGACTATCTTATGAGGGGGACATTAATTATGTGCTACTTCCTCCATCTCATGTGTCTTAAGACGTCCCATCAAATCCTCAACCGCTTTTCGCGGTTCCTTATTTTCAAACAAAACTTGATATAATTGCTGTGTAATGGGCATTTCGATCCCACATTGGAAGGACAATTCATAAGCTGCCTTCGTCGTACGTACCCCTTCTACAACCATCCCCATCACTGATAAAACTTCTTGTAGAGAATGGCCTTGTCCGAGCATATTTCCCGCTCTCCAATTCCGGCTATGCCTGCTTGTACACGTCACAATAAGATCTCCCACACCGGCTAAGCCAGAAAAAGTTAATGGATTGGCACCCATATGTACACCTAATCGACTGATTTCTGCCAAACCTCTAGTCATCAAGGCTGCCTTCGCATTATCGCCAAACTGCAGCCCATCAGAAATACCCGCACCGAGCGCGATAATATTTTTCAATGCTCCGCCGATTTCTAACCCCACCACATCCGGATTAGTATATACCCGGAAATGGTGATTGATCAGCGCGTCTTGTGCCTCCTCGGCGGTATGGATGGAGCTTGAGGCAACAACGACAGTTGTTGGTGACCTTCTGCTTACTTCCTCTGCATGACTTGGACCGGAAAGAACGGCAATCCGTTCATGAAGAGAGTTTGGCAGTTCCTCCAATAAAATTTCAGAAATCCGTTTATGTGTACTAAGTTCCAATCCTTTAATCGCATGAATAATTAAGGCCTTTTGTGGTATGTATCCCTTCACCTGACGGGCCACTTCACGAATGCTGTGTGAGGGGACGACAAACAAAATGATCTCTTTTTGCTTAACAACCTGTTCCACTTCACTTGAAGCTGTAATCGTATCCGGAAGCCGAACCCCAGGTAAGTACTTCTCATTGGTATGATTCCTGTTTATTTCATCTGCCTGTTCCGGCCGTCTGGCCCAAATTTCCACTTGATGCGCATTATCAGCCAAAACGATTGCCAATGCCGTTCCCCAACTTCCTGAGCCAACTATACCAATTCGCAATATTTCCCCACCTTTCTCCTATATCAGGCATCATGATTTCTTGCTTCCCAATTTCCTCTCCGTCTTATTCAACAACCGTTTCACATTTTCTCGGTGTCGATAGATTCCCAAGATGGCAACAATAACCCCTAGAATAATATAAGATGAAGGATCATGCCTAAAATACATAAAAACAGGGATCAACGCCAATAAGATAAGGGAGCCTAAAGATACATATCTGGTAAGAACGATGAGTATGATTGCCACTAGCACAGAATACAAGGTTGGGAAAAAAGATATGGTACCCAATACACCAATTGTGGTAGCGACTCCTTTCCCCCCCTTAAATCCAAAAAACACGGGCCAATTATGCCCAAGAATTGCACCCAATCCCGCTAAGGCTGTTGGCTCTGGATCCCCCGCTGACAAACCGGCAAAAATCAGGACGGCAGCGACCCCCTTGAAGGCATCTAGTAAAAGAACCAAGATCGCAGGTCCCTTTCCAATGACCCTCAATGTATTAGTCGCGCCTGCATTCCCGCTCCCGTGTTGACGAATATCAATCCCCGCTACTTTTTTGGCTATTAGATAACTAAAACTAATAGAACCCAATAAATAGCCAACTAAAATGGCCCAAAAAATAATCACTTCAAATTCCCTTCTCCCTTTATTCTTCTGCTTTATTTCTAACGATCATACGCAATGGAGTTCCTTCGAAAGGAAACGCCTCTCTAATTTTATTCTCTAAGTAACGTCTATATGAAAAATGCATAAGTTCTACATCATTGACAAAAAGAACGAAGGTCGGCGGCTTCACGGAAACCTGTGTCGCATAATTGATTCGAAGCCTTCTTCCTTTATCAGTCGGCGGCGGGGTGACTGTTGTTGCCTCCTGAATGATATCGTTTAAGACACTTGTGGATACTCTCATAGCATGCTGTTCCGCTACTTCCCGGACTTTAGGAAGAATTTGCTGAACACGCTGTTTTGTGTTTGCAGATACAAAAAGGATAGGAGCATAGCTCATAAATTGGAAATGGTCACGTATGTTTTGCGTAAAGGTTTGAAACGTTTTATCATCCTTCTCCAATACATCCCATTTGTTCACGACAATAATTGCTGCCCTTCCCGCCTCGTGGGAATACCCAGCGATTTTCTTATCTTGTTCAATAATTCCTTCCTCTGCATTAATGACAACCAAGCAGACATCTGAACGCTCAATCGCACGCAATGCCCGAAGTACGCTATACTTTTCTGTGGATTCATAAACTTTTCCGCGCTTGCGTACACCAGCCGTGTCAATAATAACAAAATCCTGACCATCCCTGGTCAACTGGGTATCGATCGCATCCCTAGTCGTTCCTGCTACATCGCTAACAATGACTCGTTGTTCCCCAAGAATCGCGTTAACCAAGGAAGACTTCCCTACATTCGGGCGGCCGATAAATGAAACCCTGATCACGTCCTCATCATATTCCTCTTCTTTGGTCTCGGGGAAATGTTTGATCACTTCATCAAGTAAGTCTCCAATCCCCAAACCATGTGCACTGGAAATCCCGATCGGTTCACCAAAACCCAGTGAATAAAATTCGTATAATTCATTCATTCGGGCGGGATTATCTGCTTTATTAACTGCTAATACAACTGGTTTCTTAGAACGAAAAAGCATTTTAGCGACTTCTTCATCATCCGCAGTAATACCAGCTGTGGCATCCACGACTAAAATAATTACATCCGCTTCATCAATCGCCAGTTCTGCTTGGTAACGAATTTGCTGCAGGAAAACATCTTGGTCATCATAGGCAATTCCGCCTGTATCAATCAGATGGAATGGATGATCTAACCATTCTGAACTACTGTAAATTCGGTCCCTTGTAACACCTGCCACATCCTCAACAATCGAAATCCTCTCGCCAACTATTCGGTTAAAGAGAGTGGATTTGCCAACATTCGGTCTTCCTACTATTGCTACAACTGGATTAGCCATCTTTATCCAACCTCACTTTCAAGGATTTATATTACTTGATTTACCGTATTCTTGCAATTGGAAACGCCATATTCACCCCGATGTTTCCGCTTTTTTTCTACGAAAAACAGTAAACCATTTTCCATAGCTAACCAAGGTGCGAACGATGATTAACATACTAAATGCAATCCAGCACAAATCTAGAAATGCTGGCGAACCATATAAAAACTGAGCTGTTTTCCCATAAATATAATACTGAAATCCTATCTCATTTAACGAAAGTCCAAAGACGATCACTATGAACTGTTGAATAGACCCCTTGGAAGCAATGATTGTAAGCAAAGCCGCCAAAAAAGCAATCATATACCCTTCTTCAACAATCATCAAAACGGGATCCAGCCTTAAGACCAACTGAAGAAAAAACAAACAAGTCCCAATCAAAAATCCAGCTGACACTAAATGCATTCGGCTTTTCTCCGTTTGCTTAATCCAAAGATACATGGCCAACACAAGTAAAACTGCAAAAACAACAGAAAAATTTCTAAGAATGGGAAGGTCCACAACCGAATTTCCTCCAATTAAAAGAAACAATAAAATCCCACCCAAGATCCCCTTTCGGAACCCATGTTGTTGCAAAAACCGATCAAACACACCCAGCATCAGAAATAAAAATAAAAACCAATTGATAATCAACCCTGTCATTCCAGCAACCATATCCATTCTCCTTCCGCTGTGGTTTATATAGGGCTTCAAGGCTTTTATTTTCATTATTCCTCAAAAAGGGAAGAAAAATCATCAGGACAAAAAAGAAGCATAAAAGGTCAGACCCCAGTCGAATTTGTCGAATTCACCTAACAAAGTAGCGCATCCCTTCATTAAGCCTGAAGGGATGTAACTTCTTTTTAATCGACAATTTCAACTGGGGTCTGACCGCCTTAATGTCCACTACCGTTGTCTACTGATTTTAGGATGGTCTGTTAAGAAATATTTGAACGTTAACTTATCCTGGACTGGGATCCAAGCTCCGACTCCCTTTTGAGTCACGTTCTTGATAACAAGCTTCTTTTCATTTCCCTTGATGTGAAGATACACTTCACCATAAAGCACATTGCCTCTCTCACTCGCTGCTGGAATAAAAGCATTTAGATATCCGATTTTTTTAGGAGGAACTCTCATGATGGTGTCTAATTTTGTTCCTTTTCCAATTGTACTTTCAAATGCCAAATTCAATCCTGTTTTTCCTTTGGCTTCTGCAATCATCAACTTTTTCACTTCGTCTTCAGCCATTACCTGTGTAGTCAGCCCGCCGTGTGCTGTGAAATCATCATTTTGCTCATAGGTTAATTCAATGGTTTCCCTGCCACCGCGATTATCATATTTGTTACTGTTTGCTTCTTTATATTCCCAATTGACTGAGGTTTCCTTGGAATCATAATGAAGCGCCCAATTTCCTAAATAGATATTCGCTTTGAATCCAATGGCCAATTTGGATGTTTGAATGCTTGTTTCATTTAATAGTCTGATTAAATTGGGATTCTCAATTTTATATTCTGTTGTCTTAAATAATTCCAATGTTGAAGCACTTGGTTGAACATATTCCGGATCCATATCCGGGTTTGGATACGTATTCTGCCTGGAGATATCCTTTACGGAATCTGGGATTTTCAATTTCCCTGCGGAAGCAGTTACTATACCAACGTTTTGACCGATCCCAAAAGAAAAGATCAGGAAAAAGGCAATCATAAGATAAAGAACTTTTCTCATTAAGACTCCTCCATCTGCTGCTTTTAACTGTTTATGATCCAAAGAGATGGTTTTCTTGTCTTAGTATGATCATCTATGGAAAAATCAGTGGAGGAAAATATTAGTATAAAATGAAAAAGGAAGCATCAGATGCTTCCACTGTACTCTAACCCCCAATTATTTTACTTGGCAACCAAGTAACCAGTCCTGGGAATATACATAGCAAAACGATACAAACGGCTATTACCCCGACATATGGCATGGATCCTTTTAGGATATCAGTCAAGGGGATCTCCGGAGCAATCCCTTTTACAACATACAGATTAAGTCCAACAGGAGGAGTAATTAACCCCATCTCCATATTAACAGTCATAAGTACCCCAAACCAAATCGGATCCAAACCAAGCCCGATAATAATTGGATAAAGAATAGGAGCAGTCATTAAGATGATTGCTGCGGGAGGTAGAAAACAACCTAAAACTAAAAGAAAAATATTAATAAAGAAGAAAATCATCCATTTGTTCATTTCTAAACCAACAACCAGTTTAGCTAAATCTTGAGGAATATTTAAAAATCCCATTACTGTTCCAAGGACTGCGGAAAAGGCCATGATCAACAAGATCATTGTGCTCTCCTTCGTCGATGAAAGGAGAATATTCATGAGTTTCCGCCAAGTCATCGAGCGATATACAACAACCACCATGATGAGAGCAAGCAATGCCCCAACGGCAGCCGCTTCACTCGGAGTACAAATACCAAAATACAGCGAACCAAGAACACCACCGATTAAAATTAGGAATGGAATGACCTGAATGAGGCAAGCCACTCTCTCTTTCGCAGAATATTTAGTAACTAAATTCACGTACTGTTCCGACCCGACTGGTACACCTCTGTTTTCCAATTTCACGGCAATAAAAATCCAAATACAAAAAAGTCCTGTAAGAAGAATCCCAGGAATGATCCCACCAATAAACAATTTTCCTACGGATTGCTCTACTGCAATCCCATACAGAATAAGAGTAACACTTGGGGGAATGAGGATTCCGAGTGTTCCACCCGCTACTATGGCTCCTGTGGCAATAGCATTGGAATATCCCCTTTTTTTCATCTCTGGAATAGCTGCGGAACCAATTGCTGCAGCTGTTGCAGGGCTTGAACCAGAAATCGCAGCGAAAATCGCAGATGCAATAACACTGCTTATTGCTAACCCGCCAGGAAGCCAACCAAACCACCGTTGGGCAGCTTCAAACAAATCTGTACTTGCTTTAGAGCCAGAAAATACAGCTCCCATAAAAATAAATAACGGGATAGCAAGAATAGCAAAATCCTCGAGGGAACTGTATACAAAATTAGCTAACATATTAAATTGAAATACATCAAGGAACAACAGCATTGCTCCCACAGCTACTATGCCTAGTGCAAAAGCAATTGGAATTCCTGTTAGCATAATTAACAAACCAACAATTCCAATCCCTGCGCCGATCATTAACGAGCTCATCTTTTTATCCCTCCAATCCTATGTTTTTATTGTATCGGTTTTGATTTCTTTGCTAGATGGTGTTTTCCCCTCGCTGTTTGTTTTTAGCCAAACCCAATCGTTATAGATTAGGACTATAAATTGCAAAGTAATAAGTACCATGCCAAGGGGGAGAATAAAGTATGGGATCGTCAGTGGTGCACTCAATAAAGATTCTGATTTCCAGCCATTTGTCGTAGCCTCCCACCACAAGAGCCATGCCTTCCAAGCAACGATTACCGTAAGTCCCATACATAAGATCGATGTGAAAATTCGCAGCATCCTTTGAAACCGTGGGGCTAATTTCATCACAATTAAGTCTATCCCAACATGTGCATCATGCTTTAGTCCATATGCCGCCCCAACAAAGGAAGTAATTAACAGGAGATACACACTCGTTTCAATTTGCCAAATAGCGGGAATCCCCCAAAAATATCGGACTAGTACCTGATGAACAATGATTATCGTCGATACAAGTATAGCCAACCCACCAAGGTATCCACTGACTTCACTTAGCCATTCAATGGCTCGGATCAATAACGGTTTCTTATTCTCTTGATCACCCATGGTTGCCTCCTATTCTTTTAAAAAAGGAGCCCCGATTACCTAGACCGAGGCACCCTTAATCTTATTGAACTTTCTGAGCCAAGTCGATTAACTCCTGACCTCCTTCTGTTTTCGTTGCAAAATCATCCCATACTTGTTTAGCCAGCTCATGCCATTCTTCATAAGCAGCATCATCCATTTGCACCACATTAACCCCTGCATCCTTAAACAGCTTTTCTACAGCCAAATCATCTTCCTCGGAGGCTTTGTAAGCAAATTCCTGAACAGATGCACCTGCATCAATGATCGCCTGCTGCTGTTCAGGAGTTAGTTTTTCTAAGGCTTTCTTTCCGATTATCAATGGCTCAAACATGAACCAAAACGTATTCTTTGTTGGAGAGACATAGGAGTCTATCTGTTCTTGGAGTTTATAGGATCCAAACGATGAAGCAGAAGTAATTGCTGCATCTAACACTCCGGTCTGCATCGAAGAATAAATTTCCGAAGATGCCATGGAAGTAATCCCAGCTCCAGCGGCTTGAAGCATTGCTTCTACACGTTTACCCGCAGCTCTCATTTTTGCACCTGGCTTCACATCACTTGGCCGAATAATTGGATCACCCTTGCCTCCAATCCCCCCTGCGTTCCAAACCCAAGTCAGGATTTTCACCCCATGTTTATCGGTAATTTCCTCAATTTTTTTGCCAATTTCCGCGTTCTGCCAAGCTTGTGCCTGGGCGTGACTTTTCACTATCGCAGGCATCAGGGTAATATCAAACTGTGGAACTTTACCGGAGGCATAATCTAACGGGAACACGGATAAATCTAAAGCCCCCTGCTGAATCGCATCCCACTGTTGTGTCGATTTCACCAATTGGGAAGCAGGATAAATTTCCACTTTCACAGACCCATTCGTTCGTTTCTCCACTTCATCAGCAAAACGGACTGCCAATTGTCCTCGAAAGTCTCCCGAATCCGCAGTAGCCTGCGGCCATTGGTGTGAAAGTTTCAAGGTTACAACTTCCTTTTGCTCTTTTGTCGGCTCAGATGTTGCCGTCGAGCCTGAAGAAGAGCTATTTGACGAGCTACCGCTACTACTGCTTCCAGACGAACTTCCTGAAGAACCAGGAGATGCCCCACCTCCACAAGCCGCTAAAACCGTCCCCATCATTGCGGCAATCGTAATTAATGATAGCGCCTTCATT
>Ga0180215_1000297_pt1 | contig 66840 bp, 55 predicted proteins | sample eDN3rd37CBELigBY_FD_128871 | JGI IMG/M metagenome (GOLD analysis project Ga0180215, IMG submission 128871) | Enriched backyard soil microbial communities from Emeryville, California, USA - eDNA 3rd pass 37_C BE-Lig BY (version 2) (version 2) | ecosystem: Environmental > Terrestrial > Soil >...
GGTGAAGCGATTCGTTCATTAACTATGGAAGAAAGAATGACAATTTGTAATATGTCCATTGAAGCTGGAGCAAAAGCGGGTCTAATTTCACCTGACGAAACAACAGTTGACTTTATTAAAGGTCGTCGTTTTGCACCAAAAGATGAGAAGTTTGAAGAGGCTTCAAATTATTGGTTGAGCCTTGCTTCTGATTCTGATGCAACATACGATGTTGTACTAGAAATTGATGCAGACGAAATCGAACCAATTGTTACTTGGGGTACCAACCCTTCAATGGGTACTGGAGTATCAAAAACTGTTCCAACTGCAGCCGATTACGAATCTGAATCTGATAAACATGCATTAAGAAAAGCACTAGAATATATGGGTCTTGAAGAAGGGCAACCAATCGAGTCGATTGATATCCAACATGTATTTATCGGTTCATGTACAAATTCGCGACTATCTGATTTAAGGACTGCAGCAACTATTGTAAAAGGGAAAAAGTTACACCCTGGAGTACGCGGAATCGTTGTACCTGGTTCATGGTCTACGAAAAAAGCAGCAGAAGAAGAGGGCTTAGATCAAATCTTCTTAGAAGCTGGTTTTGAATGGCGAGAATCAGGATGCTCAGCTTGCTTAGGAATGAACGAAGATACAATTCCTTCTGGTGAGCGTTGTGCATCTACTTCTAACCGTAACTTTGAAGGTCGTCAAGGTGCAGGAGCACGTACTCACCTTGTAAGTCCAGCAATGGCAGCTGCTGCAGCAATTGAAGGTCACTTCGTTGACGTACGTAAATACGTAAAGCAAGCACAAGAAGTGTAGAGAGGCGGTAATCACATGGAACCAATTAATAAAGTAACGAGTGTCATCACACCATTAGATCGTAAAAACGTCGATACAGACCAAATCATTTCAAAAGAATTCTTAAAACGAATTGAACGTACAGGTTTCGGAAAATACCTTTTCTATCATTGGCGTTTTGACGAAAAAGGAAATGAAAATGCCGACTTCGTATTAAATAAACCAGAATATAAAGGTTCTCAAATTTTAGTTGCGCAAGATAACTTTGGTTGTGGATCTTCACGTGAGCATGCTCCTTGGGCAATTTTAGACTATGGCTTCCGTGTAGTGATTGCACCAAGTTTTGCAGATATTTTCCATAACAACTGTTTTAAAAATGGTATTTTACCGATTAAACTAACTGAAGCACAATGTGATGAAATTCTAGCTAAAGGAATGAAAACACCATATTCTGTAGACGTCAATTTACAAGATCAAACTGTAACAGGGGAAGATGGAAAAGTTTATAGCTTTAACATCGATCCATACTACAAAGAAATGCTATTAAATGGATGGGATGAAATCTCATTAACATTTAAATATGAAGAACAAATCGCTCAATATGAAGCAAAACGCATTGCATTCTAATATGAAAAAAAGAGTTGCTCCTATTTTTATAGGAACAACTCTTTTACTTTCTTATTCTAATACTTCAATTGTGTCGACTTTTGCGTTTTGTTTATTTTTTAATTCAGGATGTGCCAATTCGATTACTGAACGACGTAGGAAAATAATTACGATTGCTACTAGAGTTATACTGGACACTATTAGAATATACTGAGCTGGAATAATATCATATAAGATTCCAAATATTAATGTTCCAAGTGGCATCATTCCCATTGCCACCATCTCAAGAATCCCAAAAATACGTCCACGATAATTTTCTTCAACTTCTTTTTGTAAAAGTACACCAATCGGAGTATTCGTTAAAACTCCAAAACTACCAAATAAGAACATGACAATAAAGAAATAAATAAAGTTTACACTACTAGAAACAGTAATTAATAGTGGTACAGCAATCGCACTTACTAAAAGAGACATACCTAAAATGGATCTTTTTGAGAACAATAACGGATATTTTACATTGGAACGCGTTGCAAAATAAATGGAGAATAATAACATTCCAATTGCAGATCCTGCCTCAATAATACCAATTAATGAATATTCAATTTTTAAAATATTAACTAATATAAAACTGAGTCCGACATTTACCGCAGTAAAGAACATATTAAGTAATAACAATACCCACAATAAACTTGAAACAACTGGTTTTGTTTTTAAATAAGACAACCCTTCTTTTAAACTACTCATCATACTCTCTTTTTTAACTTCTGAAGATTGCTCTTGATTTTTTGAATAAAGTTTAAAATCCATTGTTGCTTCTAATAAGAAGGCAATTGCATAAGCAATAACATTAATGATTAAGAACATTTCAATGTTGAAAAATCCGAATAACATACCACCAACAACTGGACCACCAATCCCTGCAATGGAAAGGGATAGTTGGTTAAATGACATCGCTTTTTGTAGTCGCTCTTCATCTACAAGGTTTCCGATTGATGCAGAAAACGCAATTCCCGTAAATGTACTACAGATTGAGTAAAAAACTGTTGTGACATAAATTGCCGGGATTGACAGACCGAATATTAAACTGTAAGTAAGTAACCCTAATATTGTTAATACAATTCCAGCTTGCCCGGTCAATACAATAGTTTTTCTTGAAAATTTATCAACCAGAATTCCCGCAATAGGAGCCAATATTGTCCGAGGTATAATACTAAAAATTAAATTTGCTGCAAAACTTAGTGCTGATCCAGTAATCGATAAAATAAACATACTCATACCAAAAGAGTACACATTTGCACCAAGTGCGGAAATCATTTTACTAACTAAAAATGTGTACAAATGATACGTTGCTTTCTTTAGCTTAATTGTTTCATTCATGCCATTCACCTCAAATGTTTAATTTAATTAAACTTATAATATTCCATAATTTGAAAAAAGGCAACAAAAATGTTTAATAAAATTAAACAAATTTGGCAATTATGATGTTACAAGTGCTATAATATGATTAAAGAGATTAAACTTATACTGTCTTATCAACATTTGATTCGACGGAATATGAAACAAAATTGAGGTGTAAGTGTTGAATGCCATTGGGAATCGTATAAAAAATTTAAGAAAAGAAAAGAAAATGACACTTGCAGAGTTGGCTGGTAAACGGTTAACAAAGGGGATGTTAAGTCTCATCGAAAACGGGAAAGCTAATCCATCAATGGATAGCTTACATTACATTGCTCAACAGCTAAATGTAGACGTCTCTTTATTATTAAACGACGGTCAAATTAAAGAAATACGGGAACTATTACTCGTTGTTGAGGAAGACTACTCCAATATAAAAGATCCATTCAATCCTAATCAAGTCGACAATATTAAACAAATAATAGAAAAAATTATGCATGTTCAGGACCATTTACTTGGTAATAATTACGAGGAAATTCGACTTCTGGATTTACATTTACGATTGAAGTCTTTCCTCAATCAAGCAGCAGATCTAGAAGAAGAAATGTACAGTGTAATCCATCTATACGAAAAAATTCATGCTTATAACCGAGTGGTAAATTGCTTTACTTTTTTGGCTTCAAGGGCGTTTACACAAAAGGACTTTAATAAGGCGCTTCAATATGTAAAACAAGCTGAAGCAAAGATTGAACCTTATGTCCATCTAGTGGATCACTTATCGAAGTTAGATATGTATTACCTTCTAACGATTTTATATGCAGCAGTTGATGATGTTCCAAATACAGAAAAAAACTTAGAATTGGCAATAGATATCGCACAAAAAAATAAAATTTATTATCGTATTGATGACTTTTATCGCTTTATGTTAGTTCAAGTAATGAGTCGTAATGATTTAGAGAAGAGTAAATATTATATAACAAAACTAAAGCTTCATGCTGATTTTACTGAAGACATATTGTCTCAATACTCTTACATTTGTTGTGAAACATTTTATTTGAATTTAATTGAGAAAGATTATAGAAGAACACTTGAAATCGCTAAAGAAGCGAAGAAATTACAACCAGATCGATATGGAATATTGAAGTCTTTATTAGGGTATATTGTCGCAGAAGAAACGTATGCTTTATGGGCACTTGGCCAATATATAGAAGCAATTAACTGTAGTGATAACTTTAGTATTCCTTCTAATATTCATCATCCATATGATCTTTCAACGTTGTACAAATGTTTTGCTGTAAGGGCATTATGCTACCTAGAAATAGGGGATAGAGAAGCTGCTAAAAGAGAAATTTTATACGCATCAAATGAAGTTGAAGGATTCCCAAATACAATTGACAAATTATTTATAGATGAAGCTTATAAGAAAATCATTGAAAACAAATAGGAAATAAAAAGAAGTGTGAACCTATATTGTTCACACTTCTCTTTATTTATAGAATTACTATTGCATGAGAACCGAGGGATTTAAACGTACTAAAAAATACTTTTTCGTCAATTGTTTCATTGCCAGATAAAGGGTTCATAATTGTTACTTTTCCATCAGCATAACCAGTTAAAACAACTGCATGTAGGTTCATATATATAGGATGTTTTTCTTTCGTGTCTTCAATGATCCAATACCCTGAAGTTCTTGGTTCTTTCCAATCAATTGTAGTCCAGGTTAATACAGGTACACCAGAATTCACATAGGATAATATTTCTTCCCTAGAAACATCACTTAAATTTAAGGCTTTATAATTGCTATTATGTTCAAATAAAACCTGATTTGCTACATCAACAATTGGGTCTGCAAATACATAATATCCTGCATATTTTTTTGCAGGGTCACCAGCAAATGCTTTATATGGGTCTGGACCGTAGAGTTGATTACCTTTTTTTGTTACCGGTGAGGTAGGTAAGTAGTCTTTTGCTAAAGTGACTTTATCCACATCAATACCATAATAATTTAAAATAGCTGTTAATGAGGTTACCTCGCATCCATTTGGGAGCTCAGGATTTTGTTTAACAATGGGAACTGCTAAACTTTTCGTAGAACTTGCATTAAATGTTTCAATCGTTAAAATTGGATTGGCTGGATCAAAAACGATTGTATCTCGTGTTTGTTCAGAGAATTCACCTGTTAGTTCAATTTTATAAATAACAACCTCATAAGGCTGATTTGGTTCCACCATGTTGAATATTGCATTTCCATTATCATTCACTGTAGTAGATGCAATTTTTTCACCCGTCTCAAAATCAAATAGTGCTACAGCGACATTATTAACATTGTTATTGCTAGAAAATTCGACCGTATGAATCGTTAATGATTTACCGTCAGTGAGCGCTTCAGTGGACATCTGCTTACTATAAACGATTTGTTGTTCATTTTTAATTGTATGTTCTTGTGAATTACAGCCAAAAAGAATAGCAGTGCAAAATAAAGGTAATAGTAATTTTATTGTGAAATTAGTTTTACCCATCACTCCATGCACATCCTTAACATTTTTCAAATATTCAAACCTATTGTTTGCTGACTTCATAAAAATATACCAATGGCACTATATTATAGTGTAATCCTTTTATCTATTAGAATGAAGTTAAATATATAAAAAACTGCTTAGAACAATATCCTAAGCAGTCGTTTATCTATTTTACGCTTCCGCTTATAAACTGTGAATCCTTGTAGTACATATTTTTCACAAGAACATTGGGACCCAAGCATTTAACTGCTGGACAGTGACAGTTTAGCGATTTAGCTAAGTCAGTTTCTAACCACTTGTTGAATATTTCAGGTAATGAATCGGTTTGAACATTTCCTAAAGCAGGAGTATCTCCAAAATCAGTTACAATGACATCTCCTGTGAAAATATTAATATTTAATCGAGAGCGACCATCTGGATCATTTCGGAGCGTAACATTCTTTGCTTGGCGTAATCTCGTTAATAATGCTTGGTCTTCTTCATTCATGCTGCAAGGGTAGAAGGGAAGTGTACCAAATAGCATCCAAGTATTTTCATCTCGAATATCGAGTAGTTGATGGATTGCCTTACGAATTTCATCAAGAGAAAGAGAAGTAAGGGATGAAGCAAAATCGGATGGGTACATCGGATGTATTTCGTGTCTTGCACACTTCATTTCATTTACGATTTGATGATGTATGTGTTCTATATAAGGGATTGTATTTTTATTGAGCATTGTTTCAGCTGATACCATAACACCTTGCTCTGAAAGCATTCGTGAATTTTCAATCATTCGATCAAATAATGCAGCACGTTGATCAAAGGTTGGTTTTCTTTCCATCATGGCAAACCCTGTTTCAACAAATTCCTCAATCGTTCCCCAGTTATGCGATATATGTAGGACATCCAAATAAGGTGCAATCTCTAAATATCTTTCCCCATCGACAGTTAAATTGGAATTCATTTGGGTACGAATACCACGTTCATGTGCATATTTTAAAATCGGCTTTACGTAATTTTGTACCGATTTCTTACTAAGCATTGGTTCTCCGCCTGTAATACTAAGAGATCTTAATTGAGGTATTTCTTCAAGACGTTTTATTATTAATTCAAGTGGTAATGCGGTAGGGTCTTTTGTCTGTAATGTGTATCCAACTGCGCAGTGCGCACATCTCATATTACATAATGTTGTTGTTGTAAACTCAATATTAGAAAGAGTTAATTGACCATGTTGCTCTATATCCATATAAGCTTCCCAAGGATCAAATTGAGGAGTAATCTTTTCTAATGTAGTCATCGTTTTTGAACTTCCTTTCTTAGAAAAACTGGCTATCGCTTAATTCATTTGGAATAGCCTTTTTTCCTTTTGCGGATAAGATCATTCACCATTCTTATCAACCAAAGAGTTATTTTCTCATAGAATTGTAATTTCGAAAACTATAAATGACATAATTAGAACATTTTATTCTAAATGATACTAAATAATACGAAATAGGTAAGGATTGTAAATGATAATTATATTATGTAAAGTTAAATGATGAATCTCCAATAATTTTATTATGTAAACTTAATATAAAAGATGAAATGGATCATAACGAATTATGAATCCACTTCATCTAGAGTAGTGGTAATAAAACTATTATTTTCACTATAAAAGACTTCACCAAACTTATTTTCAATAACAGTCTTTTTCAGTTTAATTTTTGAATAATTCATTGCCTGCACATTATAGCGATAATGATCATTTCGAATAATACTATCAGACACATAAATTGCGGAACGATTTTGTGCCAACAAATCTGACTGGTGCCCATCAGCCATTTGAACACCTTCTAAATCTACTGTCGACTCATAATCAATCAATATTTGTGGTTTTAGATGCTTCGCAATATAACTGTCTCTTATAAATACTTCACTATGATTTTGAATTAGTAATGCGTTTCGTTTACCCTCTAGTAATTCACTATTATAAATAATGAGAGAACTATCATTCACTACAATTTGGGCTAGGGAATGATGACTAATTTGGCTATTAATGAAGTTTGAAATAGAATTGCGAGTGATTTTAATGCCATAGGAACCACCATTAAATATATGACAATGTTCAAATACAGCAGTAGAGTGGTCGCTTACTTCGATTTGCACTTGGTCACAATTATAGAACTTACTATCAAACACGAAAATTTCGCTTTTATTGACTGCAAAGATGCTTTTTCCGTTAAAACATTCAGATTGAGACATGGTAATGATTACGTTCGTTTTACAGGCAATATGTGGCATGTAGTTATCATAAAACTTCGAATACTCAATATCGACGGATGATTTTTCAATTGCTAGAATTCCATTTCCTTTATTCTCCATCACTTCACATTCGTATACATTCAGTTGTGCATCAATTATTGTGAAGGCTGCATTTTCATGTTTTGATATCTCACTTCTAACAAGAGATGCATTTCCTCGTTTATCTACAAAAACACCAATATAATAACCTTCTTTTACAATGCAGCCACTCATGGATAGAATGGATTGATCGGTAACATAAACTTGGGATAATTTATGATATTTTATAATTGTCTCATTGAAATTCGCAATCGCTTCTTGTTTTAATTTTACACCAATGTCATTACCTGAATGGATATGGCACTGTTCAATATTGGCACGAGACTTATTTGTTATGAGTATATTTTCTTTTGGATGATGTGAAATCTCACAATATGAAATTGTTGCTTCAGTGAAGTCTGTTAAACAAATTCCAGATTCTTTTCCGTTTTGAATAACACAGTGATGGCCTTTGAAAGTACTTTCTTCTAACCATATTTGCGGTAATTGGTGAAATCGTAATGTACTACTATTAATCGTAATTTCTGCTCCATTTAATCCGTAAATTCCACTGCCGTTACCACGTTCTAAAATACTACCAAAATCCTCAAATAGTGAGTGATCTACAATGATTTGCGTACCAGAATGTTGGTGGTAGTGGTTTTTATCGGAATAGAGCTTAGAATCTTCTTTAACACTGATGGCATGTTTTGCATTTGTAAATTCACATTTTTCGATAATTGCTTCCGATTGTTGTATTAAGACTTGCATTTTTCCGTTAGAGTGGAAAATACAGTTTTTAAATACAGCCTTAGAATGATTGAGTAATGCCACGGCTACTTCTCTAGCATTTCTTAATTCACAATTTTCTAAGTGAATAACACCGTCGCTAACTGATATGAGAGCATCCGTTTTAATGCCTATGATTCGGCAATTTTCTAATTTCAGTGTACCTTCGACAAAAATTTGAGATGTAGGTGAGATGGTCACGTTTTGTAATGTAACTTCAACAGATTTAGGAATGATGAATATTCCTTCCATAACGGTTTCTTCTTGCCCGTTAGCGGAGATCAATACATCTTTATCAAACTGAATTGATTCTTTATATACTTTGGGTGATAATTTGATTTGGTCACCTTTTCTTGATTTTTGGATGGCACGTTTCATTGTTTTCACGTTAGAAAAAAACGCAGAAAACAGTTTCATAATGGCCATGTAATACCTCCTTCACAGTAAATCTGGATGATACTCTTATTTTTACTAAATTAATCAAGATTTAATCGTATTTTTAAAGATTAATTTGAAATTATTACTACTATTGGATATGTAAAGTATTTCTAATACTTGAACTTATGCAAATGGGTACGCTCGAAAGAACGCATGTACTCAGAAGTTTTATACATAAAAATGAATGGAATTAGAGGGGAAATTGAAGCTATTTGTAGGTTTTATTTACATTACGTCATTTTAATCGGAAATAAGGTTAGCAGTATATTAGCCATATTGGATTTTGAAGGTTAATATTATACATAGATAATAGGGGGTCAACATGAAAGATACACTTGAGAAAATATTATTAATGAATGATTTAGAAAGAGCGCACTATATGTCTTCAAATGGTGATCGCCTTTTGGAACAAATGACAGAATTGATTGGTATTCCTGAAGATGAACTAAGAGATAAACTAAATTATCGATTATTTATTGAACTTTTATCGAGTAATTTACTATCGAAAGAACAAATGCTGGACTTAACGTTAAAATTATCGAGTGATCAGTTTTTGTTCAATTCCATTGGTGAAAAAGAGACGGATTCTGTTTTCTTACGATCTTTTTCAGCTTTATGGCTAGCGAGTCTGATTCGTGTAGATAAACAAATCCATTTTCTATCAAACGAACAAACTAGGAGTATATTTAACTCATGTACATCTTATTTAAGTAGGGAGAAAGATGTTAGAGGATACTTAGGCGAAAAAGGTTGGGCATCGGCAATGTCGAATGGTGCCGAGATGATTTTGTCAATTGTTTCCCATTCTGCATTCGAGCTTCGTTTTACTCCAACTATTCTTAGTGGCATTAAAGATAGCTTTTGGAAAGGTTCAGTTTACGTAGACGATGAGGAAGAAAGATTTTCAAATATTATAGAGAAGTTAATTTCAAAGGATATCCCAGAACAATTATTTATTGAGTGGGTTGAACAAGTTTTCGACAAATTACAATACTATTTAATGACAAGTGGATATACACCACTATATTTCTCAGCACGAACAAATACGCTTCATTTCATGAAAAACTTATACTTTGTATTGAAATTCACACGACAAATGCCCGAATTACAAGGTGTAGTTTCTATCTTTATCGGAAAATGGATGAAGGGTTAAGAAATGAACAATTGAGTAGGTGTAGAATTGAAAAAACGTGTAGTTAGAATACTATTAATAGTATTAGCAATTATAGTACTTGCATTTTTAATTAATCAGTATTTTATTCATTTTGATGGGGAAGGCAAAAAATCGGCTGAAGATGCACTACCAACTGACCAACAATATGAATGGATCAAAGGACCAAAAACGGACAATGAACAAAGGTATTTCTATTTATCAAACGGAAATTACTTTGGGACAAGCATTGTCACGAAAAATTTAAGAGGCTGGAGCCTGGGTGAAGGAGTTCAGTCAAACTTACCAAGTCCACTAGAATTCAATAAAATCGCTGCAGCATATTCTGATAGTAAAATATTATTTGGCCTCATCAAACCAGATGGCAAGGTTCGTGTAACGGTAAATGATGTAGATGCGGAACTAATGCAAATGGATCTAAATGTAGATGTAGTAGACTTATACAATGTCGAAGGTTACTGCATCTGGTATGTGGATTTATCAAAAGTTAAAGCGAAGAAAGAGTATATAATTAAAATTATCGATTCGAACGAAGATACATTATATGAATTAAAAATATAATAGGGCAATACTAATTGCAGAACTTTTGGAGCACTTCATTTAGAAGTGCTTTTTTATATGCTTAAAATAATAGTATTTTTACAATAGAAAATTTAACTAGTAGAAAACAAGTTTTATACTATCGACAATTTTTTACAAATATATTTATGTTCTAGGTTGTGATAAATAGACTATATCCTTCATAACTTGTTGTGAGCGCTGAACTAGTACGATAAAGTCTTTAAGCCTATGATTTTTACAATTACATACTTTTGAAGTACGTGCAAGCTCAAAAAAAAAACAATATTGGGAGGAATATGAATGAACTTTTTAAAACGACTTGTTAAGGAAGAAGAAGGAGCTGGGATGGTGGAGTATGGGTTGTTAATAGCATTAGTTGGTTTGATTGTAGCTGCTGCATTACCAACATTAACAAATGCTATATCAGCACTATTTACAAGAGTAGCTGGAAATCTATAAAACCAAAGTTTGATTATAAAGCCTCTCTTTAAAAAAAGCGAGGCTTTATTAAAATCTCTTAAAAGGGGTTAATTATCTAAATGATTGAGCTTATCTTATTGTTAGTATTACTAATATCTTTATTCACAGATATCTATAGTCGAAAAATATTGAATGTCGTGACAATACCGGCTATTATTATAGGTATTTTTTATTTCACTGTTGATTCTGGTTTGGATGGATTATGGTTTAGCTTTAGTGGATTTTTACTTGGTTTATTCGTACTACTTATTCCTTTTTACTTTGGCGGAATGGGTGCAGGAGATGTCAAATTAATGGGAGCAATTGGTGCCTTAATGGGATCAGCTTTTGTATTTCAGGCTTTTTTTTTTACAGCTGTAATTGGTGGAATAATATCTTTAATTTTCCTACTGAGAAGAATGAGTTTTAAACAGGTAGCATCTCATATGTTCGTGACATTTACAGTATTTAGAGGAAATATGAAAGAAATACATTCTCCAACTGGAGAAATAACTAAATATTCATTTCCATATGGGATAGCCATTGTATTAGGGACATTTATTGCTTACATATGGGGAGGATTTTTATGAAATCCGAAAAAGGTGCAACAATTGTGGAGTTTGCTTTAATACTTCCATTACTTATACTTCTAGTTTTGGGGATTATTGATTTTGGGCGAGTATTCCATGCATACTTGACAATTGATCATGCAGGTCGAGAAGCAGCTAGGGTTGCAAGTATAGGTAAATTTAGTGAAGTTGAAAATACAGCTGTTTCCCAAAGCGGAAATTTAATTACACCTAGTAATGTAACAGTAACTTATGATGACCCTAACAAAATTCGAGGTTCTATAACCACAGTAACAATTAATTATCAAATCAATTTTCTAACTCCAGTAATTCAACCTTTTTTCCCTTCGGGTTTTACCCTTTCAGATACTACAACGATGAGGATTGAATAATGATGAAAAAAATAATCCATCGGATAATTAAAAATGAAAGTGGAAATGTTTTGGTATTGGTTGCAGCTCTAATGATTACTTTAATTGGATTAACTGCATTAGTAATTGATGGTGGAAGGTTATATCTAGAAAAGAGTACTCTTCAAAAGGCAGCTGATGCGGCAGCACTAGCAGGGGCACAAGAACTGCCTAATGATACTTTGAGTGCAGAAACCCATGCAAAAAGTATCACAATCTCGAATAATGTACAAATCGGTAATTCAACAGTTGAATTTGCTGATAATAAGATGTGGATCCGTGTAACAAATACTTCAAATGTAGAACTTACATTTGGTAAAATTTTTGGAATATCAAGTGTGCCTGTAACAGCTACAGCAAAAGTAGATTTAAATCCTTTAACTTCCGCAACAGGGGTAATTCCGCTTGGGTTAGATTTTGGTGATTATGATAAATGGAAACATTGCACTGAAATTTCTTTAAAGTTACCTTCCCCAAGTGGTCATACTGATCCTACTGAAGAATGTAATGGAAGTAATCAATTGGGATCAGGGAATACTGGTCCCTTAGATATTACTGGTAGTGGTGGTAATAACTTTCGGAGTGATTTGGCAAATGGAGCTCAAGTAGAAGTGTGGGTAGGTAAAGAGTTAAATACTGAAACCGGTACTATGACTGGACCAACAAAGCAAGGGATAAAAGAAAGAGTTGATGCTTGTAAAGGTATTTATTCTTACGATGCTAACACCTTTGATACAAACCCTCCCCCGAATAATTGTGCTCAAGTGGTTGTAGTCCCGCTCTACACTATTATTGAAAGTAATAATAATCAAATAAAAAAAGTGAAAATTGTGGGATTCGCCACTCTTTTCATTATAGGTACTGATAATAATGGAAAAGAAGTTTATGCACGGTTTATGAATTTTACAGTTGCTGGTGGTAATTCATCAAGTCAAACTAATTACGGCACATTCGGATATAAGTTAGTAGAATAAATGTCTTAAAATGGAGGTAGAGCATGAATACTAAAAAGGTCTGGATTACAGCAATTATTTTTGGACTAATTACAACTGGAATCTTATATTTTGCATATTTCATGAACCAATCAAATACTGTACCACCTGTTGAAGAACCAGTAGTTGCAGAAGACGTAGAGATAACTGAGCCTGACCCCATAATAGAAGAGCCTAAAGAAGAACCAAATACAATGATCCCAATTACACAAGGGAATCGCGCAATTTCTCTACAAGTAAGTGTTGGTCATGGAGTGTCTGGTTTTATTCAACCAGGCTCTTATGTTGATGTAATAGCGATACTTACTCCATCTGAAGAAGAATTTAAATATAAAGTAGGGCAACATGATGCTGCCACATTGTTATTACAAAATGTAAAAGTTCTTGCCATTGGTCACTCTGCCGATACGAAAGAAGAAGCAAAAAAATATGAAACCGTGACTCTGGAAGTAACGCCCCATGATGGACTTCGATTAGGATTTGCAGCAAGAAACGAAAATCAAATTTATTTGACTTTACGCGCTGAGGGGGATACTTCATTAGAACCAGAAGCAACACATATTCACGAAGATGAACTTCACGAAGGAGTGTTTAAACCGTGACAATTCAATGGTTATGTTATTCACAAGATTCGAACAAGATTAGACCAATCTCAGATTCTCTAATCTCTCATGGTTATTCTCTCAATATAAAAAATAAAAGAGAAGAAATAGATAGTTTAATAAAAATACATCGTAAAGCCGCTCTATTTATAGATATCGAACGCAATGTAGATAGTTATCAATATTGCGAGACTCTTTCTATACTATATCCTGATATTTTTATTATTTTAGTTGGAGAAGAACATGGAATTAATGCCATGAGAGCACTTCACTGTGGAGCGAAAGACGTTCTTTTCTATTCATCCGAGGACGATTCAATCATTGATGTAATAAGAAGAGCAGAAAAATATTTCAAACTTAAAGAAAAGCAACCTACAAAAAAAGTACAAGATAAAAGAGGCATTGTGATTACAGCATGCAGTACAAAAGGAGGAGTAGGGAAAACAACCCTAATCGTTAACCTTGCTTCGGTTCTAGCAAAGAAAAACTATAGAGTAGCAGTTTTAGATTTGAACTTACAATTTGGAGATGTGTCATTGTATTACGACTTGAAACCTAAAAAGACTATCTATGAATGGGTAAAAGAAGAATACGGTGCCCTTAACAATGATCCAAGTAAATTCATGATTACACATAGTTCAGGAGTAAATATATTACCTGCACCATTTCGACCAGAATTTTCAGAAGCCATCACAGAAGAACATATCCGCGATTTAATCGAACAATGTCAACGAATGTATGATTATATCCTAATTGATACACCTCCATATTTAACAGATCACACACTACTATCCCTAGAAAAATCCAATGAAATTTTACTGATGACCTTTATGGATTTAGCAACATTAAAAAACAATAAAATTTACATTGAAACTCTTAAATCCCTTCAATTAGATTACAAAGTTCGAGTTATCCTAAATCGATATTACAAAATAACTGGAATCCAATCTGAAACAGTTGAAAAAGTATTAGAATTGCCTATTTTTGCACAAATTCCAAATAAAGAAAAAGAGATTACCATGTCTATTAATGAAGGAAATCCACTTGTAATGACACAACCAAAAAAGGCATTTTCAAAATCCATTGACTTACTTGCTACAAAATTAATTGGCAACCCCAACACATTAGCACAAAAGCATGTATACCAGCCTAATTAATTAAATTGAAGATTGGGAGGAATAACCTTTGTCATTATTAAAGCGATTAGGTGGTACAGAACACCAGTCATCCATTCCATCCTTCGTAAAAGAGAAAGTTTCTAGAAAGTCCCAACAAACTATTGAATTAGAAACGAGACTACATAATTTTATAGTGGAGGAACTAAAAAACAATCTAGAACAAAATGAAGAATTAAATAGGACAAGTTTAAAAGAGTTATCTGATACTTTCTTTCTAATAGAAGGTGAATATTTAACATTTGAAGAGAAGCAAGAACTCCTTGATGCGGTAATAAATGAACTTTATGGATATGGTCCGATTACAAAATTGATAGAAAATGAAAACATCACTGAAATTATGGTGAATGGACAGAATGATATATATATTGAAAAAAAAGGAAAGCTCTTCAAAAGTGATGTCTCGTTTCATAATGATCAACATGTATTAAAAGTAATTGAACGGATTGTGTCGCCGTTAGGAAGAAGAATTGATGAAAGTAATCCGATGGTCGATGCGCGACTACCAGATGGTTCAAGGGTCAATGCCATCATACCGCCTTTGGCACTCAACGGACCGACCCTAACAATTCGTAAATTCTCTCAAAATCCATATACTATTCAAGATTTAATTCGGTTCGGCACTCTAAGCAAAGCGATGGCGAAGTTTATAGAAAGCTGCGTCAAAGCAAAACTGAACATTTTTATTAGTGGTGGAACGAGCTCAGGTAAAACTACCTCATTAAATGTACTATCTTCTTTTATTCCTAATGACGAGCGGATCATCACGATTGAAGATTCAGCTGAGTTAAAATTGCATCAGGAGCATGTAGTGATACTTGAAGCACGACCGTCAAACATTGAAGGACAAGGTGAAGTAAAAATTCGTGATCTTGTACGAAACTCATTGCGGATGAGACCTGACCGAATTATCGTCGGTGAGGTTCGAAGTGCCGAAGCGCTTGATATGCTTCAAGCTATGAATACTGGTCATGAAGGAAGTTTAGGAACAGGGCATGCCAATTCACCAAGAGATATGTTGGCTCGGCTTGAAACGATGGTATTAATGGCAGGAATGGATTTGCCGGTACGTGCAATTCGAGAACAAATCGCCGGTGCACTGAATTTAATTATTCAACAATCACGAATGAAAGATGGCACTCGAAAAATCACTCATATTACAGAAGTTTTAGGGATGGAAGGAGATACCATCATCCTTCAAGACCTTTTTGTATTTAAAGAAACCGGTATTGGAATGGATGGCAAGGTGCAAGGGGAGTTTGTCTCAACAGGGATACGGCCGACATGTGCTGAAAGATTAGAATTACAAGGTTTTAAATTTCCATCCTCCTGGTTAAAAGGAGAGTGGTAGTTTGGATAATTATATGTTTTTTGTCATCGTATTCCTATGTATTACTTTATTTTTTGTGACCGTAGGGATGTTCATCGGAAGAATCTCAAAGACGAATAAAATCGAAACACGAATCAGATCTTATATTCACACATCGGTGAATGAGCAAGAATTAACTGAAGAAAAAAGTAAAAAATATAGAACTCCTTCTATTATAACTTCAATTGGAGAACTAATTAAAGGTCTTCCAATGAATAAAAAGCTAAAAAGAAAGATTACAGAAGCTGGATTACCTATTAAACTTGAAGATTTTTATGTGATACGAATCGGAATATCAGTTCTGTGTTTTCTTATTTGTATTCTCTTTGGAATTAACATCTTTGTAAGTATCATTGCGTTTTTAATTGGTTATATGATTCCTGCTTTCTATGTAAATTACAAAAGAAAAAAACGTCTATCTCGCTGCGTTAGCCAATTATCAGAAACACTTGGAATAATGGCAAACTCACTTAGAGCAGGTTTTAGTTTTATGCAAGCAATGCAACTAATCAGTAAAGAAATGCCCGATCCCATTGGACCTGAATTTGAACGAACAGTGCAAGATGTTGCCTATGGGATACCATTAGAAAAAGCTTTTGAAAATATGATAGCGCGTTTACCTGATAAAACACTTGAAATGGTGCTGAACGCATTGTTGATTCAACGTAAATCTGGTGGGAATTTAGCTGAATTACTTGAAACGATGCAGGAAACTGTTCTTGGTAGACTAAGGATTAAAGATGAAGTAAAGACAGTGACAGCGGAAGGGCGGCTTTCTGGAATTATTATTACGATCATTCCGATTGCTCTTGGTGTTTACTTATACTTTATCAATAATGATTACTTTGGAATTCTTTTGAAAGAACCACTTGGAATTTTAATAATAAGTTTTGGTGGTATCTTTCATTTAATTGGATGGTTCGTTATCCAGAAGATTATTAGGATTGAGGTGTAACGAATGATCTCGATATTCTTATTTTTGAGTAGCCTTTTGTTTGTTGTTTTTTTGACCGCAGGAATTTTGTTACTAGTTTTTCGTAAAGAAATTCTCATACAACGACGTCTTGTAGGTCAATTTGGCTCAATCACAAATGTGAAACATCGTAACAAATCTGTGCAAGTGGAGAATATAGATAATTTTATTAGTCGAGTCTTGCATCCATATTTTCACTATATACGAAAAAAAGTAATCGGAAAAATGTCTAGAGGCTCAATGAAAGAATTGAATATAAGACTACGGGATGCGGGAAGACCATATAATTTATCCGTTATTGATTTTCGTGTAGCGCAAATTAGCCTAGGGATATCTGTATTTATTGGTTTTGGCTTGTTCATATACCTACTGACATTAAATATTAGTTCTGCGTTGACTCTGGGACTGGCTGTCGGAGGAATCACTTACATTCTTCCTAGTTTTTACCTTGACTCATTAAAGAAAAAGCGAATCAAATTAATTGACCGAAATATGGCAGATTTTTTTGACATGATGACTTTATCCATAGAGGCTGGGATGGGGTTAGAACAGGCGATTTCCAATGTGTGTCGGCAAGTGAAGGGACCTTTATCGGAAGAGTTTTTGGCTACATTAGAAGATATGAAGTTAGGGAAATCAAGAAGGGAAGCATTATTCAATCTACGAGGGCGTGTTCCATCTGATCATTTCCAAAGTATTATTACGTCCATTATTCAAGCAAGTGAATTAGGAATCGGGATGGGGAATTTAATGCGTTCCTTAACTCAACGGATCCGTGATTACCAGAGAGAAAAAATACGTGAAAGAGCTATGAAGATGCCAGTTAAAATACTTTTTCCAATGGTGTTTTTCATTTTCCCTTCATTATTTATCGTCATATTAGGACCTTTTGTAGTAAATCTTTTGGTAAATGGATTATTTTAATAATGAAATAGTCATATTGGATTGTAGGAAGCTCTAAAGAAGGCTACTTACAATCTTATTTTTTGCATAAATTAATGTTTTATCGATATAATGATTATCGAATTTGTCATAATACTTCTCGTTTAAATAAAAAAAACAGTCATAATTTTAACTTATTACAAAAGATAATTTTAATGTAATTTACTTATGAATGTAATTCATGTATTATGAACATTGAAGAAAAGACGCTTATAATTTGCCTTTTCAATTAGAAATAATAGGGGGAGTACAAATGGCAAGCAATTTACACAATAGCCGCTCTTCATTCGAAGTGAATGGTAAAACATATAACTTTTATCGTTTAACTGCAATTGAAGAAGCTGGTATCGCGAACGTATCACGCCTTCCATACTCAATTAAAGTTTTATTAGAATCAGTATTACGCCAATATGATAATTACGTAATCAAAGAAGAACATGTTAACAACTTAGCTAAATTTGGTGCAGGTGCAGATCCAGAAGGTGAAGTACCATTCAAACCATCACGTGTAGTTTTACAAGACTTCACTGGTGTACCAGTAGTAGTAGACTTAGCTTCTTTACGTTCAGCTATGAAAGAATTAGGTGGAGATCCTAACAAAATCAACCCATCAATTCCAGTTGACCTTGTAATCGACCACTCTGTACAAGTTGACAAATACGGTAATGCTTCTGCATTACAAGCTAACATGGATTTAGAATTTGAACGTAACGCAGAACGTTATAACTTCTTAAAATGGGCTCAAACTGCTTATGATAACTTCCGTGCTGTACCACCTGCAACAGGTATCGTACACCAAGTTAACTTAGAGTATTTAGCTCCTGTAGTTCACGTACAAGAAAATGCAGATGGCACATTCGAAGCATTCCCAGATTCAGTAGTAGGTACTGACTCTCATACAACAATGATCAACGGTCTTGGTGTTCTTGGATGGGGTGTTGGTGGTATCGAAGCAGAAGCAGGTATGCTTGGACAAGCATCTTACTTCACAATTCCTGAAGTAATCGGTGTTAAATTAACTGGTGAACTTCCAAACGGTGCTACTGCTACTGACTTAGCGTTAAAAGTTACTCAAGTTTTACGTAAACGCGGTGTAGTAGGTAAATTCGTAGAATTCTTCGGTCCTGGTGTATCTAAATTACCATTAGCTGACCGTGCAACAATTTCAAACATGGCTCCAGAATACGGTGCTACATGTGGTTTCTTCGCAATTGACGAAGAATCATTAAACTATATGCGTTTAACTGGTCGTGACGAAGAACATATCGCAGTAGTAGAAAACTACTTAAAAGCAAACAGCTTATTCTTCGATCCATCATTAGAACCAGTTTACACTGACGTATTAGAAATCAAATTAGAAGACATTCAACCAAACCTTTCTGGTCCAAAACGTCCACAAGACTTAATTCCACTTTCAGAAATGAAAGCTCGTTACCACGAAGCTGTAACAGCTCCAATGGGCGTTCAAGGTTTCGGTTTAACTGAAGATGAATTCTCTAAAACATCTACTATTAAATTCGCTGATGGCGATGTTGAAATGCCAACAGGTGCAGTAGCAATCGCTGCTATTACATCTTGTACAAATACATCTAACCCATACGTTTTATTAGCTGCTGGTTTAGTTGCTAAAAAAGCTGTAGAAAAAGGTATTCAACCACCTGCATGGGTTAAAACTTCTTTAGCACCAGGATCTAAAGTAGTAACTGGTTACTTAGAAGAATCAGGTTTATCAGCATACCTTGACCAAATTGGTTTCAATACAGTTGGTTATGGTTGTACAACATGTATCGGTAACTCAGGTCCATTATTACCTGAAATCGAAGAAGCGATTAAAGAAAAAGACTTATTCGTAACGTCTGTACTTTCTGGTAACCGTAACTTCGAAGGTCGTGTACATCCACTTGTTAAAGCTAACTACTTAGCATCACCACCATTAGTTGTTGCTTACGCATTAGCTGGTACAGTAGATATCGATCTACAAAAAGATTCTTTAGGTAAAGACAAAGACGGAAACGATGTATTCTTCGCTGACATCTGGCCTTCAACTGAAGAAGTAAACGAAGTATTAAACAAAGTAGTAACTCGTGAACTATTCCAAAAAGAATACGAAACAGTATTTACTGCAAACGAAAAATGGAATGCAATTGAAACATCAACTGATTCTTTATACACATTTGATGACAAATCAACTTACATCCAAAACCCACCATTCTTCACTGGTCTTTCTAAAGAACCTGAAGCAATCAAAGGTCTTGAAGGATTACGCGTAATTGCTAAGTTTGGTGATTCAATTACAACTGACCATATTTCTCCAGCTGGTGCAATCGGTAAAGATACACCTGCAGGAAAATATTTACAAGAAAACGGTGTGGCAATCCGTGACTTCAACTCTTATGGTTCTCGTCGTGGTAACCATGAAGTTATGATGCGTGGTACATTTGCAAACATCCGTATCCGTAACCAAGTTGCTCCTGGTACAGAAGGTGGATTCACTACTTACTGGCCAACTGGTGACGTAGAATACATCTATGATGCAGCAATGAAATACCAAGCTAACGGTACTGGTTTAGTAGTATTAGCTGGTAATGACTATGGTATGGGATCTTCTCGTGACTGGGCAGCTAAAGGTACATTCTTATTAGGAATTAAAACAGTTATCGCTCAAAGTTACGAACGTATTCACCGTTCTAACCTAGTTATGATGGGTGTATTACCACTTCAATTCATGCCAGGTGAATCTGCAGATTCTTTAGGATTAACTGGTAAAGAAGAAATCTCTGTTAACTTAACAGACGATGTAAAACCACGTGATATCTTAACTGTAACTGCTAAAGCAGAAGATGGTACTGTGAAAACATTCCAAGCTCTTGCACGTTTCGACTCAGAAGTAGATGTTGATTACTATCGCCATGGTGGTATTCTACAAATGGTTCTTCGTCAAAAAGCAGCTGAATAATTAGGCTTAAATCACTATTACAAAAACGGTAAATTTCTCTTTTAGAGATTTTTACCGTTTTTTTGTTGTATCTAGTAATCTTCTATTATAAAATTAGGATGTAAAAGAATTTAATAGATTATTTACAATATTTTTACATATCAAGCAACCTATTAATTATTCTTTTATTATAGTAAGTCTAGATTCTTAAATAATTATTCGGAGGTTTTTCATTTGAAGAAAAAAACGATGTCTAAAGTATTCAATGCAACATTAGCAACATCTGTCGTTGTTGGTACTGGTTTATTAGCAACTCCAGCACAAGCAGAAAACATTACTTTTACAGATGTAAAAGAGGATAGTGTTTACTATAATGCTATTATCGAAATAGCGAAATTAGGTACAATTGAAGGTTTTGCTGATGGTACATACAAACCAGATGGCATTGTTTCACGTGGTGAATTAGCTAAATTTATTACTAAAGCATTAAGCTTAGATACATCAAACGTTAAAAACCCTGGATTTAAAGATGTTCCAGAAACACATGAATTTTATAAAGAAATCGCAGCACTATATAATGAAGGAATAATTTTAGGAAATGGTAAAAACGAGTTCAATCCAGACGCTCCATCTACTCGTGGCCAAATCGCTACAATCCTTGCGAAGGCGTTTAAATTAAGTAAAGCAAATTTTGAAGAATTACCATATGTAGATGTTAAGGAAAATTCTGTTTATGCTGATGATATTAAACGTGTTTTAGATAACAAAGTAACAAATGGTACGTCAAAATCAACATTCTCACCTGAGGCAACATTAACAAGAGCACAAACAGCCTTATTAATTTACAATGCATTAAATGTTCAATCGACTACAATCGAATTAAATATTATGCATAGTAATGATACGCACTCATGGGTTGAAAACGCACCAAAACGAGCAGCAGCAGTGAATGATATTCGTGCAAAAAGACCAGACGCTTTATTGTTGGATGCAGGTGACATGACAACAGGAACTCTTTATTACAATCTATTTACTGGAAAAGCAGATTTAGAATTCTTCAATTATATGAAGTATGATGCAGTGACGTTTGGTAACCACGAATTTGATGCTGGTTCTACACCAGATGGTCACCAAGCTCTAGTTGATTATATTAAAGGGGCAGAATTCCCATTTGTATCTTCAAATGTCGATTTTTCAAAGGATGAAAAATTCACTGGATTATTCTCAGATCTAATTTCTAGCGAACCGGAGAATGGTAAAATCTACAACGGTATCATTAAAGAAATCAACGGTCAAAAAGTAGGGATCTTTGGTCTAACTACAGCTGAAACAGCAGCAATTTCTTCCCCAGGTGCAGTTGCTTTTGAAAACTATTTAGAAGAAGCAGAAAAAGCAGTAAAAGCATTCGAAGATCAAGGTGTAGATAAAATCATTGTGCTTTCACACCTAGGCTATGATGATAATCCTACTATTGACAATGACTTAGAATTAGCTAAAAGAATAGATGGCATTGACATTATTGTAGGTGGCCATAGTCATACTCAGCTTGATGCACCTATCGCGGTAACAACTGACGAAAATGAAAAAGCGAAAGATACAACTCTAATTGTTCAAGCTTATCAATATAGCGATTTCTTAGGTACACTTGATGTAGTGTTTGATGAAAATGGTATAATCGTAGACTTCAACGGGAAATTAATCCCGCTAAAAGATTATGCATCTGATGCAAAAGCATTAGAAATATTAAAACCATACCAAACTAAAGTTAAAGCATTTGGTGATTCTGAAATTGGTATTTCAACTGAGGTAGAGTTAGACAACCTTAGAGATGGTGGAGATGTTACTAAACCAAGTGTTCGTAAAAATGAAACTATTCTAGGTAATTTAATTACAGATGGTATGTTAGCAAAAGCTAAAAACTTTACAGAAAAAGAAGTCATTTTAGCTGTCCAAAATGGTGGGGGAATTCGTGCTGCAATCAATGCTGGTCCGATCACAGTTGGAGAAATTAATACTGTTTTACCATTTGGTAATACCTTAGCTATTATGGATTTAACAGGTGCAGAATTAAAAGCTGCGTTTGAACACAGCTTATCTGCATACCCAGCAGAAAATGGTGGTTTCTTACATGTAGCTGGAGCAAAAGTAGAGTTCGATTCTACTAAACCAGCTGGTGAAAGAGTAGTTAGTATCACGTACAAAGATGCTTCAGGTAACTATGTAGCATTAGAAGAAGCTAAGACATATACTATTGCTACAAATGCTTTCACTGCTAAAGGTGGAGATGGATTTACAATGTTTGAAACTGCCTACAAAGAAGGTCGTGTAACGGATTTAGGTTTATCTGATTGGGAAAACTTCCAAGAGCTTTTATTATCATTAGATGCAATACCAACTGAAACAGAAGGTAGAATTGTAGATATCTCTGTAGCTAAATAATCTATTAAACACAAATTAAATAAAGAGGTTATGCAAATATTGCATAACCTCTTTCTATTTTAAAATCCAAAAAACGTGCAATCAAAATATAGATTGCACGCTCGTTTTACCATTCAATATTGGCAATGATACCTTCATCATCATGAAGATTTAGTAAGATTCGAGCTGACATTGAATCCCGATTTAATTGTTCATCAATATAAAGTCGAATGGCTGCGATGAAATTTGCTGTTGAATAAATATCTTGTTGACCATGTACGGAAGCTTCAGCGGAGAAGCCAGTTTCGTCATCATACATTAATTCAACTTCAACTTCAGCAGGGCTAACTTGTCTAAACTTTGCATGAAATAAACAAATCGCATTTACCAAATCTTGTTCATTTAAAGTTATTTTCTCCAATGATCCGTTACCTCTTTATCTTTTCTACGAGTAATCAACTGGAATATCTTTACGCATAATGCAAGGATTACAACAATCGCAATTGCATTAATTGCAAAACCTAAAAGATTACCAATTAAGCCCATATCCGAGAATAAGCTACCGAATAGTAAGCCAGCTAATCCACCGACCATTAAACCTCTCATTAGTCCGCCTGAAGAGAAGCCACCTTTATTCGTAGGGTTTGTAGTAGATTTGTTTACCGAAGAAGTGTTTGTGTTATTGTTTTTGTTTTGAAAATTTGAATTGTTACTTCCTGGTGTATTCGTAAATCCTTTTTTCCCAGACTTGTAAGATTTCGCTTCAGCAGAGTGTACGTCGTCAGCAAAGAGTAATACAGACCCAACACTAGAGAATACTAATGTGAAGGCTAGGAACGTAGCTGAAAATATTACTGAAAGTTTCTTCATTCTAATCCTCCATCCTTAAATAGCACAATATTTGTACTATTTGTAAGTATATCAAAAATGAGCCTTTGAAACAGCAAATAGATACAGATTTACAAAGTACATCATTTTCTTATACTTTATTTACGTTATTATGAGTGAAAAGTTTCAAAAAAATCGACGAAGTATTTAATAAAAAAGCCATTATCTAGGTTGATGAAAAGACATATTCATACCTTTTTTCAATTATTTATGTTAGTGTCAGGTAACAACATGTAATATGAACGTCCAGTAAACGGAGAGGTAGGCATTTTATATGATCAACAATGTAACTGCACAGTATCACGGCATGATAATATTAACGGGATATTTACAACGTTTATTTGTAGCAGAAACTATTTACCGAAGACTAAATGAGCCATATAATCAAGAGCGATTTGATCAAATTAAAGCTTTAATGGATGAAGCATACACAATTATCCCGGTTTATGAACAAACTGGTTCGCTCACTATGGCACAAAAAATAGAGCTGAAATTCATTCTTCAAAAAACAGAAGAGCTCATGTCGTCATACTTTAAACAAATGCCATTATCCTATAATCAAAAATTAGCAATTGTAGGATCTTCATTATATGCAGACCAACATGTAAATGCAGGTATTGTACGTTTAGGTGAGATTTTTCAAATCGACGTGGGAGAAGATTATAAACAGCGTTTAGAATTTTATGAAGAGCGTACAGAGCTAATCGATTATATTGTTTACGTGTTACATCACAACGATCAGCCAAATGTACAGGCAACACAGCAAATTGACCCTTGGTTCAACGGGATTATGAAAAATAAAAGCTTGATCGATGACGATATTAAGAAAATCCGAAATTTAATTGGTTTCGATTAAATTGCTATAAAAGCCGTCTCCAAATTGGGGACGGCTTATTTATTTAATAAAATACTTTTTCAGTATTATATTTTGCGCGTAGGAAGTTAATGGCATATGTCTCATAAATCTCACGTTCCATTTGATCTTCTACTTCATAAACTTCAATTTTGTATACTTCATCACGATGGTTTTTGATTGGAGATACATTATCTTCTAAATGTTTTTTAATTCTTTGGCGAAGTTTTCGCGCTTTTCCAACAAATAATACTTCATTTTCCTTATTATAGAATAAGAAGAATCCGCCTTTTTCACGAGTGATTTTATGGATGTCAATAAATCCATTAATCGGTGTGATGGGTACTTCACCTTCTTTTAACTCTTGTTTTCGTTGATAAATGACTACATCTGGTTTTGGTAGCTCTATTTTAATCAAATTATTCACTTCCTATTTTTACTTTATTTGTTCTATCTGCCATCGATGGCCATCCATCATTATATATGATAGACATTATAATATGAAGTAATTTCCTTCTAATACTGATTATTTACAACAAACTATCATTTTGCAGCTTTTTTTCTTTCATGTATAATGAATGAAGAGGTGAAAGAGATGTTTGTAAGTGAAAAAAAGATAGAAATTCGATATGCTGAAACTGATCAGATGGGTGTCGTTTATCATGCCAATTATCTTATTTGGATGGAAATTGGACGAACACAACTTGTATCTGATTTAGGGTTTAACTATGCTGGTTTAGAAGAGCAAGGGTATCTTTCACCAGTACTTGACTTATCTATACAATACAAAAAAGCAATGCGTTATGGTCAGATTGCGACGATACGCACATGGGTTGAATCCCATTCAAAACTAAAAACGACATATGGTTACGAAATACTTCATGAAGATGGTTCTGTCGCTGCTACTGCAACTTCTTTACATACATTAGTAAAAAAAGACAATTTTAGACCATATCCACTAAGTAAAGTTGATCCAGAGTGGGATGCAAAATATACAGAAATTGCACAAAATAAGTAATCTGGCTAGCGCAAAGTCGCTAGTCATTTTCTTTTACATTCTAAACTTCAAACAATAAGTCAATCTTGATATAATGACGGTTAGGAAAAAGGAAAAGGAGGTATGTTCATGGTACAGAAATTACTTGAAGTGGATACAGTTAAATGTTTTATCGTTTTAACAAATACTGCACGTGAAGCAATAAAAGAACATTTCCAAGATGAACATGCCTTTTTCAAATTGCAGCAATCATTTCTTGTATATATTGAAAAACAAACAGTTGATTCCTCATCCATTTCCTTATCGATATTTTTTGATAATAAACGAAACAATATACTATCGAAAAAGTTTGGTGGGCGAGTAGTCATTATGGATTGTGCTTTCGATCTTAAAAACGGACTAGTTGCGAAAAGCTTCCGAACGAGAGGTGGCAATACACCTGTTGTAACGAATCGAAGAAAACCAATCCGAATCCATTTTGCTCCATCTCGTATAAGTGGACATACATATCCGAAAGAATTTATTCAGTTATTAGCCGAATTACCTATCGCGCAAGAACGATTCGATTATGTTAATAAACGAATAACTAGCTGGGAAGGGTACTTAAAAGTCTTAAATAAAAATGCTGATATTGAAGATATCGAAGCAACATTTGATTCCGTTCAGTTTCAATCAGACTATTCCGTTGTCACCATGCGTTGCAATGGAATTGATGAGAAACAATGGAAACAATTAAAAGGTCTTAGCGCCTATGTTCGAGGATTTAAAAAAGAAATTGGTGAAGTAACAAAAGTGAACAGAGGATATCGGCAAGTTGATATTCAACTAAGTCCTTTTGTAGCAAAATTAGCAAAGAACAATGATTTCGATTTTACCTCAGAAATGATTACCTTCAGTAATGCTTCAACTAAATCTCAGCTAAATCGTTTACTAAAGGGGTTTGAACGTTTAAAAGATGGATTAGCTGCTAACGCGAATCTCGAAAATATACTCTTTGAAGATAAACCTACTATTTTGGAAAGAAAAAGTGACGTCGATATTGAGTTTCACAATAATCTAAACGAATATCAACGCGAGGCGGTCATCGGTGCAATTAGTGCTGAAGATCTTTATGTCATTCAAGGTCCACCTGGTACAGGGAAAACAACCGTTATCTCTGAAATTTGCTATCAAAATTCAAAAGCTGGGTTAAAGACTTTGATTGCATCTCAATCTAACCTGGCCGTTGATAATGCCTTGGGGCGCCTTCTTTCCAATAAAGATATTAGGATTTTACGATATGGTCGAACTGAAAGTATTGAAGAAGAAGGTAAAAAATTCATTGAAGAAAATGTAGCAGATTATTGGAAAGACCAAACATTAACTGCTGTTTCAAATGAAATCAATCATCACCAAAGTAAAAAACAGGACTTAGAGGAAGAAATAAAAAACACCCTTCAACAAATTGAGAAATTAAAAGACAAAGAAATTGAACTCCAAAAAGCTGTTGAAGCAAAACATGCTTCTGAAAAAGAACTGTCAAAAATTACTGAAGAAATTTCTGAGTTAAAAAAGAAATTAATCCCCCTGAAAAAAGAGCGGGAAAAAACAGAGCTTGCTCTTGAAAAACTAAACGAATCGAAGCAAAAGATTACTGTAAAGCTAGATGAATTCAATGAACAACTAAAACAAATTGGCTCTGTCGATGAAAATGAAACAACTATTCATAATCTACAAGAAAGAACGAACCAAATTCATCAAACAATCCAATATACCAAACTTACAAATCTACATCACCAATATGAATCGCAGTTGGCAGATATAAGGAAGCAATTAGAGCAATATAAAGATTCGACATCAAACTTAACTAACACAATTGAAGAAGTACAAGCGATTAAGAAAGTTTATGATATCGAGCAATTCATTGAAAACCACGGAATACGAAGAGGATTTGTCTTAAATCAATTGTTTATAGATATTGAAAAAATTCACCAACAATTATTAAATTATCAATCGTTAAAAGACATTATTACTCGGCTTAATAAAGCAATTGAGTATTCAACACAAACTTTAGGCATTGCCATTGAGATCGAACAACTCCCTTTAAATCATCAGTATTCTCTGGCCGAAGTTAATGAGTTCCTATCAAAACTTAGTCTTGCCTTTGCTCAAAAGAAGGTTACGAAAGAAAATGGAACACGCTCTGTACAGGGATTATATTTACGGAGACTTTATTTAAATCAATTAACAGAAAAATATAACGCTTTAGTTGAAGAATCGAAGTTTGTCTTTTCAAAAATAAAAGAAGAAGTGATTGATCAAGTCACAAATCAGGCAGGCAACAATCATTCCATTATCCAATCGCTAAAAAGTAAAGAAGCTCAACTCACTGACTCCATTCAACAAACAAAAAGGGAAATGGATGCCCTTACCGTTAAAGAAGAATCGAATTTATCTATAAATGAACTACAATCTAGTCTAAATGAGGTCAATTTAGAAATTGAAAAACGGCAAAAGGATATTGAAAAAGCCACTGAAATTCAATCGAAACTAGCTGCTAAGAAGGGTGAAGAGGATCAGGTATTAGCCGAATTGACGAACGGACAAAACGTTCTTGATGGAATGATTAGTGAAATAAAACAATTAAATGCATCGGGTATTCAGCTTGAAAAGAAATACGCAGAAATTGAACAAATCACAAAGCAAAATCCTGAAGCTGAACTAGAAAAAACAGCAAAAAAAATAGAAGAATTGCAGGTTCGAATTGATCATCTGAAAAAGAAAATTGAGATGCTACCTATTACGCAATCGTTGCAAAATGAATGGAAATCACTGCTTGAACAATCATCAGAGCACGATTTAGAAGAAATTCGAAAACTTTATGTAAAACATGCCAATGTTATTGGTACGACGTGTGTTGCCTCTGCAAATAAAGAATTTATGGACAACTATCCTGTATTTGATGTTGTCATCATTGATGAAGTATCAAAGGCAACACCACCTGAGCTTTTACTACCGATGTTAAAAGGGAAAAAAATAGTTTTAGTTGGGGACCATCATCAACTGCCACCTTTAGTCGGTGACGAAACATTTGATGAAACACTAGAGGAAGTTATAAAAGATAGCAATTCCTTTGAAGAGAAGAGAGAATTGGAAAAACTTCTTGAGGAGTCGTTATTTGAACGATTGTACAAAAACATACCCCGTTCGAATAAACAAATGCTTGCCATTCAATATCGTATGCATGAAAACATTATGAGAACTATTTCACCATTCTATTTAAATGAACAAGATTCATTGAAGTGTGGTTTAGCTGACTCTGATGCAGTGAGAGATCACAAGTTAGAAAGTAAGTTGATTTCACGTAACGATCATTTATTATGGTTTGATGTGCCGAATGAGCCTACATATTTTGAGCAAAAAATGAAGGAAGGGTCGAGTTTATTCAATGAAGCTGAATTGAAAAACATTCGTAAATTACTTATTGATTTGAACGAAGCGACTGAAAAGGCAAAATCTGTTGGTACATTCGAACCCAATGCTCTTAAATCTGTTGGCGTAATCAGCTTCTATGCAGAACAAGTTAAACGGATTAATCGTTTAATTGATGAATTGAACTTAGAACATTTACACATTCGGACAGGATCTGTCGATAAGTTCCAAGGGATGGAAATGGATGTTATTTTAGTAAGTATGGTTCGTAATAATGATAATAAACATGGAGATATTGGTTTTGCTAAAGATTACAGACGATTAAATGTTGCGTTGTCTCGTGCAAGGGAACTTCTTGTATTAATAGGAAGTACTGAAATGTTTACAAAACGCCCTAAAAAGAAAGAAACACAAGAGATGTATCATAACCTATTAGAAACGGTTAAGAGTCAAAATGGGTACCGTTACTATGTTAATAATTAATTACTTTCAGGAGTTACTATGAAACTAACAACATTACTGGATAAACTCACATCACAATTACAACAAAATCAAAAAGTACTCCAGTCAAGTTTTTGGTGTCTACCTGTACATACCATTCAAGTATCATACAAGCCAGTACTGAGTAGACAAATGGACATTTTAATGAAAATGCTCTTAATTACAACTCAAAAAGCTCCTTTTTTGAATGCCAGCACTATAAGTGACGTTTTATTAGTTGAAGAGCTTTTCATTCAAGATTTGCTTACAAAGATGGAAAAAATGAATTTAATTGAACGAAATGAGCAAGGTTACCAGATAACTGAAAAAGGGAAAACACAGTTAGCGAGTGGTATTTATGAAGAAGACCAAGAAGCTACTTCTGTTGAACTTCTATATAGCCCTAATCATGAATTCTTTTTAGCAGGTGATTTGGAAGAAGTACTTGAATATGAGGATTTTCCAGAGACAATTTATCGTTACAATACTCAAGGGGAAAAGCCCACTATTTCAGAACAAGTATTACTTAAAGAAATACAAACCTTTAATATGGATGATGAAGAAAATGATCATCCAGATACTATTCATATCACATCTATTGATGAGATTGAGTTTCAACAGATTAACGATATTCCATGTATTGAAATCATTCTTTTTGATGAGAAGACAGATTCAATATCAAACCGTGTTTGGAATACACTTTTAAACAAATGGGATCACGATTTAGAGAATGAAATTACCGAAAAAGAAGGTTCTACTTGGAAAGAAAAATTATTAAATCAAAAATAAGATAGAATATTGCAAACATTTAACTTTCATGTTAATATTAGTTTAATTTCATATAATCTTATCAAGAGAAGCAGAGGGATATGGCCCTATGAAGCTTCAGCAACCTCTAACACAGTTAGAAAGGTGCTAACTCCAGCAAGACAATTGTCTTGAGAGATAAGAGAGCGCGTAAATGGTAACAAAACCTCTCATTCTCTTACTGGAATGAGAGGTTTTTTATATATTCTAACGATGAAATTTAGCATTATTTAAGAAAATGGGGGAATACAATTGCCGATTAATATTCCGAAAAATTTACCTGCTGGCGAGGTATTAAGGGCAGAGAAGATCTTCGTAATGGAAGAAGATCGAGCTAGAACACAAGAAATACGTCCTTTAAACATTTTGGTTTTCAATCTAATGCCTGAAAAAGAGAAAACAGAATTACAGTTACTACGTTTGCTAGGAAATACTCCATTACAAACTAATGTCACATTCCTAAATACTGCTACATATACATCTAAAAACGTATCAAAATCACATTTGGAATTATTCTATAAAACTTTTGATGAAATCAAAAATCGCCGTTTTGACGGAATGATCATTACTGGGGCTCCTGTTGAGCGAATGGAATTTGAAGATGTAAACTATTGGGATGAAATTACACGAGTTATGAACTGGGCAAAGGTAAATGTCACCTCATGTATGTATATTTGTTGGGGAGCTCAGGCTGCGTTATATCATCATTTTGGGATTGGGAAATTTGAATTACCTAAAAAATGTTCTGGTATTTATGGGCATGTGATCACTGATTTAACTGTCGACTTGGTGCGCGGTTTTAGTGATGAGTTTCTTGCTCCTCACTCTAGACATACCGATGTTTCACTAGAAGAGATTCGTAACCATCCTGAGTTAAGACTTCTAAGCTATTCCGAAGATGCAGGAGCATTCATCATTCAATCAAACGATACAAAGCATATTATGATTACAGGTCATTTAGAATATGATGCTACTACATTAGCAGATGAATATCATCGAGACGTTGCAAAAGGGGAGCCAATCGATATTCCAGTTAACTATTTTCCAAATAATGATCCAACAAAAGAACCGAAAAATACATGGAGAGCTCACTCTCATCTCTTATTCTATAACTGGTTAAACTACTATGTTTATCAAGAAACTCCTTACGATTGGCATTTTGTTGACGAACAAGAAAATTCAGAAGACCAAATCGAATACCATATTTAACAAAAGAGCGAATGATTCTGTCTGAAAAGAATCATTCGCTCTTTCAATTTATTTAGCACTTGCTTTACTCTCTTTATGGAATAAAATATTAAACCCTTTAATAATAAACAACATCCCGATAATATGAATCATAACATTACCTGCAGTGCCAAGTGGTTCATAATTAAATCCAAAAAAGATGATTCCTACTAATAGTGCTAAGATCCCTGTAATTCTCTTATACTTCAAAGGTTCACCATCCTACTTTTGTATATCCTATTTTATTTGTTACTAATTAGTTTAAACGATTCATTAGGAGAAGTGAATTTTAATTATTTGAAATTTTAAACTTCAATAGAAGGAACGATTTTTCATCTTACAGTTTCTAATAATTATTTTAGACTTAGACTTCATAACTAAAGTAGCCACCAGTTTTCTTTTTCTCTCCCGAATTTGTATAAAGATAATAATATTAGAAAAAATACGATAATAAGGGAGGTTATTTTTATGAATGAAGAATTAAACTACGGCAAAGATTACAAATATATTCCTGTGACATCAATTTTAAGTGGTGTTGGTGAAGTGGTGACTGATGATATTTATGCCTATACAATCCAAGTAGTCAATCTATGTTTTGTAGGTAACAAAGATGGGTGGTCACTAATTGATGCTGGTATGCCAAAATCAGCCAATAAAATTATTGAAGAAGCAGAAAATCGTTTTGGACCGAATGCAAGACCAAATGCAATTATATTAACTCATGGCCATTTTGATCATGTCGGTGCAATTATTGAATTAGTCGAACAATGGAATGTACCTGTATATGCTCATGAAACCGAAATTCCTTTTTTAACAGGGAAAATGAAATATCCAGAGGCAGACCCATCTGTAGAAGGTGGGTTAGTTGCTAGAATGTCGCCCTATTTCCCAAATGAACCAATCCAATTAGGTTCACACGTACAACCATTGCCTAGTGACCGTACAGTTCCAACTTTAAATGGATGGAAGTGGATTCATACTCCAGGGCATTCACCTGGACATGTTTCATTTTTCAGAGAAGATGACCGAGCACTTATTGCTGGTGATGCCTTTATTACAGTAAGACAAGACCAGCTATTTAAAGTACTTGTCCAAGATGCTGAGGTAACTGGACCTCCAAGATATTTTACAACAAATTGGGATCAAGCAAGGGAATCTGTAAACAAATTAGCATGTTTAAATCCAACAGTTGCTGTAACTGGCCATGGGATCCCGTTAAAAGGTGAAAAACTTAAAAAGAGTTTGGAAATACTTGCTAAAAATTTTGATCATATTGCAAGACCAAAGTACGGAAAATATTTAAATTAACCTACATAACACAGGTTTCTCAAATGTGGAACCTGTGTTTATTTTGTATTGATCGAAAGGAAAAAACAGCTATTTATAGAATAGAAATTAATAGAGATCTTATTCATGAAACATGAACAGATTGAATAATTTACATAGGGGATTTAATAAGGAGGAACGAAAATGGTTTATATTCTAGAAGGAAGCCGTACTGCTTTTGGTAGTTTCGGAGGTTCATTTCTACAAACTGAAGATGTAGATTTAGGGGTAGCAGTATCAAAAGAAGCATTAAAACGAAGTGGTATCAATGCAGAAGATATTAACGAAATCATTTTTGGTAATATCATTCACACACAAAAAAATTCTGCGTATCTAGCTCGCCATATTGGATTGAAAAGTGGATTACCAATTACTTCTGCTGCACTAACTGTGAATCGTTTATGTGGTTCTGGATTACAAGCTATTGTTAGTGGTGCACAATCTATTCTTTTAGGCGATGCCCAGTTAATCGTTGCTGGGGGCACTGAAAATATGTCACGTGCTCCACACGTTTTAAGGGGTACTCGCTTTAGCAATCCAAACAAAGCTCCTATTATTGATGATATGCTATGGGGAACGTTAACAGATGAATATATTGGTTGTGGAATGGGGATTACAGCAGAAAATCTAGCTAAAAAATATGAGATTAGTAGGGAAGAACAGGATGCATTTTCTGTTCAATCACATTTAAAGGCAACGCGTGCAATTGAAACTGGAAGGTTTGCAAAAGAAATCGTACCTGTAACAGTAAAGAATTCTAAAGGACACGAAATTACTGTAGAACAAGATGAACACGTTCGAAGCAATAGTAGTATCGAAAAAATGAGCACATTAAAGCCTGCCTTTCTTAAAGATGGTACCGTTACTGCTGGGAATGCTAGCGGTATCAATGATGGTGCTGCTGCAGTAGTGGTAGCTTCAGAACAAGTGGTTAAAGAGAAAAACTTGAAACCATTAAGTAGAATTGTCGCTTGGGCTATTGCAGGAGTAGACCCAAATATTATGGGGATTGGTCCTGTACCTGCAATTCAAAAAGTATTAAGTAAAGCGAATCTTTCAATCCAAGATATTGATTTATTTGAACTGAATGAAGCTTTTGCTGCACAAAGTCTAGCTTGTATGAAGGAACTTCATTTAGATCAAAGTAAAGTGAATGTAAACGGTGGTGCCATTGCCTTAGGACATCCAGTAGGGGCTAGTGGTGCTAGAATCACATACTCATTAGCAAAAGAATTACAATTACAAAATAAAAAATATGGTATTGCTGCACTATGCATAGGTGGTGGGCAAGGCATTGCTGTATTATTAGAAAATATAAACTAATTTATCTTAAACAAAGTGATTTTCATGATATACACAAAATGAAAAATGCATGGCGAATTATTTTCGTCATGCATTTTTTACTTTATATTAAGAACATCGCAACAATCGTTGTTACCACTAAACCGACTACTACCGGAATAAAGTTCTTCCTTGCCAATTCAAATGGACTAACATTACAAATCGCAGCTGCAGGAATTAATGCCCAAGGTACTAAAGTACCACCACCAACCCAAATAGCAGCGATTTGCCCCATTGCAGTTAATGTAGCTGTACCCGCATCGATCGCAGTTCCGAATAAATTAGCAATGGATCCCGCAAGTGTAATACCTGAGAAACCTGATCCATCAAGTCCGGTAATTGCACCAACACCTGTTAAAGTAATAGCAGCGATTTCTTTTGTTAATGGGACTACCGCAGCTAATGCCATACCAAGATCGTTTACAATACCTTGAGAGCCAATTGGTAAATCTCCAATAATCGTTAAATATCCTGAGTCGCCTAAATAGAAGAATGCAGCAATTGGTATAACTGGACCGAACACTTTAAAACCAAATTGGAAGCCTTCAATTAAATAACTTGTTGTCTTTTCCAACCCTGAATTTTTATGCGCAAACATGGAAAGTAACAGTAAGATGAAGATTGCTGTACCCCCAACAATCGCTGTCGCATCTCCACCTGATAACTTAAATATGGACATTGCGATTACATCTAAAATAAAGGCAATCGGAATGAAAATTGCAAAAAATTGCTTTTGTCCTTTGGATAGCAAACCTTCTTCAGCAGTTTCAGCTACTTTTTCACCATCGAATGTTCCGACCATTTCAAGTTTTCCTTGCTTCATATCTCGGCGCAATAAGAAAAACGCCACAATTGTTGTAACAACACCCATTGTAATTACTAAAGGGATACTTGCATTAACTACATCTGTTACAGGTATGCCTGCAGCATCAGCAGTAAGCTTTGGTGCACCTTGGATAATAAAGTCACCTGATAATGCAATACCGTGACCAAACAAGTTCATTGCCATTGCGACACCAAGTGCTGGTAATCCGGCGCGGATAGCAACTGGTAACATGACGGCACCTAGTAGTGCAACCGCAGGAGATGGCCAGAAGAACCAAGATATAAGCATCATTAAAATACCAATCGTCCAATAAGCTAATGCTGGTGTTTTAATGATTTTGGTAAATGGAGCCACCATCACTTCGTTGATCCCTGTTTTCTGTAACACTTTGCTCATCGCAACAATAATACAGATAATTAAAATTGTAGAGAGCAACTCAGTTGTGGCAAACACAAAGCTCTTAAATACACCGCTTACAGACGCAGTTAAATCACCAGTAGCAACAATTGCTATTAAAAAGATCCCAAGTATACTAATGAGCGTCGTATCACGACGTTTCACCATAAACCCAATAATTAAGACTATAAAGACGACGTATATCCAATGAAGAGCACTTAACGCAATCAACCTAATCTCCTCCTCAGTCCATTTGCATTAGAATATGAGGTAAAAGACCAATGGGTGAGAGTACATTATTTAAAGAAAGTTATTCTAACAATGTCGATGACTTAATTGATAAAAAATAATTAGTTAAAGTTCTATACCCTAATAAAGAAAAAATCAGAACCAATAATTGAATCTTAAATGTTATCATTATAAAGCATAGATTTACTATCTTTTCACAATTGAAACAAGAAATATAATATAATTTCAAAAAATAACAATATTTGTATAATTTATGTTAAATAGTGTCATAATTTGTTATTATAGGATTGTATTAACATACATAGTTTTAAAGGAGTGTATTCAAATAATCAGAAGAGCTTTAGTGGTTTTCTCCATTTTTCTATTAGCATCATGTAACACGCTAGAAAATGAGGAGCTAGACAAATCAACATCAGAAACTATCAATCAATTGAAAGAAATAAAGTCAGGTAAAGAAACTGAAATTATCATACCAAGAGAACCTGAAATTTATACAGCATCTGTTTCGGCTATTGGGGATATATTAATTCACAATGCTGTTTATGAAGATGCAAACATAGCCCCTAATGAATATGACTTCTCTAAAATGTTTGAGTTAGTTAAACCTCTTTTAGAGAGTACCGATCTAACTATTGCAAATTCGGAAAGCATTATTGGTGGTCAAGAAATCGGCTTATCTAGCTATCCACAATTTAATAGTCCTTATGAGGTTGGCGATGTTCTAAAAGATGTTGGTGTTGATGTCGTTACGATGGCAAACAACCATACTCTTGATAGAGGAGAACAAGCAATTATTAATGCCACAAATTATTGGGATAAATTAGGGATAACTTATGTCGGTGCAGCAACGAGTCAAAAAGAGGCAGATATAATCAAAACCATGACAATTAATAATATAGTTTTTTCATTTTTATCCTATACCTATGGAACAAATGGTCTGAAAACACCAGAAGGAAAAGAATATTTGGTGAACTATATCGATGAGGAAAAAATGATAGAAGACATAAGCGAAGCAAGAAAGATGTCAGATGTTGTCATAGTAAATCTTCATAATGGTAATGAATATGCACGTATGTTTAACGAAGAACAAGAACGTATTGTCCAACTTGCTTCAGATTACGGTGCAGATATCGTATTTGGACATCATCCGCATGTATTACAACCTGCTAAATGGTACACAGGAGTGAATGGAAATAAAACATTTGTCATTCACTCATTAGGAAACTTTATTTCCGCGCAAGATAAATTATATCGTCAAATTGGTGCAATCATACAACTCGATATTACCAAAACAATTTCGTACGATAAAAAAAATAACGAAATTATTAGTATTGATATTACAAATCCTGCATTAATTCCTACTTATGTCAGGTTTTCCAATTGGAAAAACTTTAAAATTATTCCTATGTATCAATTAAATAAAGATGATTTAAACGATCACCAGGAGCTTTATGAAGAAATCAAGAGTCATATGTCTCAGTTTGTCCCAGAAATACAATATCTTGAACCTGTTAATTCAAAATAGTACATTCATTTAACACCAAGCATTTTGTTGCTTGGTGTTTCTTTTTAATTTTTACACTAAATATTAATTGGCAAAAACTGCGAATCGTAAAGACAAGTACCATTAATAAATCGATTGGATTGTGACAAAATAATATCAAATTCAATTGGAGGCGCATCAGGTGAACCATCAAGAAAAAAAGTATACAGTAGCTGGAACGAATATTGATGAGGTGAAACAACAAAACGCAGAATCAGGTCTATCTTATAATGAGGTTTATGCATTACTTGCAAAAACAGGCAGAAAAGGAACGTCAATCTATAGTGATACCAATGTTGATGAAGTTAAAAACAAATTGAATCACAATTAAACGTTTCATATGACTTGGACTGTATCTCACAATATTTTTGAGGTGCAGTTTTTTATTTTTTATTATTAATCAGAAAGGGGAATTATATGCCGATTCATTCTTACATTTTAAAGTATTTCGATGAACACCCAGAAGAAAGAACGATAGGAATACATCAAGAAAATCCTCCAAATGAAAGAAGACCATCCATTCACCAAATAGAAGATCAATTGTTAAAATTTAGTGGGCATCAATTACCAATCCGTATTTATACACCCCTTCAACAGGAACAGTATCCATTATTAGTATTTTTCCATGAAGGAAGATTTATGAATGGAAATTTAGATGCATTAGATGTGGCTTGTAGAATGATTGCATCATTTTCAGGTTATAGGCTTATTGCAATTGATTATCCATCAGAATTAGCAAATTTCTCCGATACATTAAAGAAATGTTATGAGGCCACTAAGTGGATCGTGCAACATGCAAAACAATTTAGTGGTAGTAATACTGACATCTCAATAGGTGGTGGAAGTGTTGGTGGTACATTAGCGACTTCCATAACTATAGAAGCCATCAAAAGAAATGACTTCTCATTGAAAAACCAATTATTATTTTACCCAATAACCGATTTTAATGACAAAATTGAAGATAGTGATTTCCTCTCAAGAAAAATGTATAACGGAAAATATGGAATTGATTTGACGAACCTCAATGGTATTTTACAATCGAATCTTCATTCACCATTGTCTATAGAAAAATCGATATTAGCAAAAATGCCACCTTCACTTATTTATACCGCAGAATACGATCCGTTTAGCGACGAAGGAGAAGCTTACGCCGAAAAGATTCAATCTGCAGGTGGCAAAATAAAACTTGTTCGTTTTGATGGCAACATCCACGGATTTATGCAAAGTTTTCCTGGTTCTCCAGATTATATGAGAGGTTTTGAATTAACAACAGAATTTTTAGTCACTGAAGAAGAAGTGCTTACCTAATAGGTACACTTCTTCTTTTTTGTAAAGGTGCAATAAGTCCTAATAAAAAAATATAAATTCAAAATATAAAGGAAAAACTCATTTTTGTTATGGAAAATACGATAAAAAACTATTAAAATAATAATTTAAAGTGATATTTAAAAAGTTTATTTCATGAAATGATTACCATTTTTTATAGAGTGGAGTTGTATATAATGAACCAGGATATACAAACCTTTGAAGATATGTCGCATATTTTACAGAGTGCATTTAATACTGTTCAAGATATATTTTATATTATGGAAGTTCGGAACGATGAGTTTTACTATTATTTTGCTAATCAAGTTGGAAGAGGCCATTTAGATTACGAAAGAGATATGGTAGGAAAAACATTTCATGAAGTACTTCCCAAGGAAAAAGCAGATTTTTTAACCAGACAATATGTAAAATGTGTTAGACAAAAGAAAGTCGTTGTTTTTAGTGACGAAGTAATCGTTGATAAGCAAATATATATTAAAGAGTCCGTTTTAACACCATTTACATTTAAGGACAAGATGTTTATCGTATCTGTTGTTCGTGATGTTACGGATTATAATCGTAAAATAGTTGAGTTAAATCACATTAAAGAAACCATTGAAATTAATCAAGAACGTTTAGCCTCACTTATCCATAATGATAAAGATGCCATTTTAACTTTAGATTTAGATGGATATATTTTAGAGACAAATAATGCTATAAAAAATATCTTAGGTTACTCTCAGCTAGAATTAGTTGGACTAAACATCTTAAAATTTATTAACAACGAACAACTAGAACAGCTGAGTGAACATTTCCAATTTGCATTGGACAATAAATCAAACCAATTTGAAACCTATGCTTATCATAAAAATGGATTCAAAGTGGATATTCAGGTAAAGTTAATACCTCTTACGATTCACGGAAAAGTTAGTGGTTTGTATTGCATTGCAAAAGATATTTCCAAAGATAAAAAAGAATTTGATCAACTTAAACGTGCAAATAACCAGCTTAATTCTTTCCTTAATAATAATGTAGATCCAATTTATATTACAAATCTTGAAGGGAATATCGAATTTGTAAATGATGCTTTTGTAAAAACATTTGGTTATACAAAGGAACAATTAATCCACAAATTCAATCCAACTATTCCTGATTGGCTTGTTGATGAAACGAAAAAATTGTATCGGGAAACATTAATTGGTAATAGCAACAGGGATATTCACCTCATTAGACAAAGAGCGGATGGAGAACTGTTAGATTTAAGTATAACGTTTTCGCCAATTTATGATGATTCTACAGGGGAAATAACGGGAATAGCTAGTATTGCGAGAGATATTACGAACAATAAAAAAAGAGAAGTAGCTATTCAGCTAGAAAATCAAGAGTTAAAACATATTTGGACGTATTCAACAGATGCAATTGTGTTATTTGATCAAAAAGGGAAAGTCTTAAAAGTAAACCCAACGTTTACGAACATGTTCTTATATGAAAATCATGAAGTCCAATTACTTTCAGAAGTGTATTTAGAACAATACAAAAACCATTTTCAAGAATTGGTCCGTATTTTGCACGAAGAGAACCCTTGTCTCCAATTTGAGACGAAACGCGTGAGAAAAGATGGCGAAATAATCGATGTATTAGCAACCTATAGAAAAGTTGAAAACGGGAAAACCTTTGCAATTGCTACCTATAAGGACATCACGAAGGAAAAACAGATACTTCAAGATTTAGCAGCAAGTGAAGAAAAATATAGAAAAGTGCTTGATTCATCTCCAGAACCACTAATCATTCATGATGGAGAAATCATTACTTATTTAAATAAAGCTGCTCTTAAATTAGCTAAAGCAAAAAATGTATGTTTTATAAAAGGTAAATCAATATTTAATTTTGTTCATCCAAGTAATAAGGAAAACGTTTTTAATAGAATACAAAATTCTAGTGAAAGTGAATTTGTTACAGTACCAACGATTGAAAAATTTTTAACCCTTGAAGGTGAAACGGTTCATGCTGAAATATCAACAGCAACCTTCCAGGAACATGGGGAAAATTTTAGAATTGTTATGTTAAGAGATGTCACTCAAAAATTGAGAGCTGATAGTTCGTTAAGAGAAAGTGAAGAACGTTTCCGCATCATTGCAGAGAATACAAAAAGTATCATCAAAATATTAACACCTACTGGTAAAATTACTTACTGTTCCCCTTCAATAGAAGAGATTTTAGGAATACCAGTTTGGAATGAAATCGGTAAGTCAATATCAAGTAACTTGCATTACGAAGATTTGTCGCTATTTGAAACTACCATGGAAGAATGCATGGATACGAAGCAATCCCTTACTTTAGAATTACGCTATATCCATCGTGATGGCTATGCCATTTGGTTAAAAACAACGATCACACCAATTCTTAATGAAAATAATGAAGTTGAGAAAGTGATGCTTATTTCAAATGATATTACGGAATTAAAGCAAAAAGAAACAACGCTTACACAAATGGCGTTTTATGATTATTTAACAAATTTACCAAACCGTCGACTTTTCTATAAACAGTTGGAACAAGCTATGTTAACGACCGATAAAACAGGAAAAGTATCCGCGTTAATGATTGTGGACTGCGACAAATTCAAAAGTATTAACGATACTTTAGGTCATGATATAGGAGACGAGGTAATTAAAGAATTTGCCAATCGTTTAAATGTATCTCTAAGAAATAAGGATACCATCTCGAGAATAGGTGGAGACGAATTTACTGTCGTAACTCCTGAAATGAATAGTATAGAGGAAGTTAGGTATGTTGCAGAAAGATTGCTGAAAAAAATGAGTGAGTCTATTTATATTCAAGGGCACGAAATTCAGTTAACAGCAAGTATTGGGATAGCAATTTACACTGCAAATTCTTATAGTATGGACGAATTATTTAGAATTGCCGACCAATGTTTATATCGCTCAAAAGAACTAGGTGGCAATATCTATACATTAGATTAATAAAGTTAAAAAAGACTAGTAGGGATAATCATTCCTACTAGTCTTTTTGTTTTCAATAGGAGTGCTATTGATCCTGCATTAAAATATGCGCCACATAATTAGGAAGTGATTCCTATCTAAAATAAGAAGTACTGGTGATTTAATTATGTAAAGAATAAAGTAAACTTAGATTACATTAACAAAATGGCATTTTCGAAATTTTATTGCATCATATTAGTTTTAGGTTTGGAAGATATGAGTGGTTTTGACCTACTTGATAAACTTATTGAAATCGATAAAGACAATTCAATAAAAGTGAGCGTATACACAGGGCGAGAGTTAACAAGTAAAGAAGAGCTGTATTTATATAAGTATGCATATTCAATCATCATTAAAAATGACTATTCACCTGATTGATTACAAAGTGAGCTTGAATTATTTTTAAATGAAAATAACGGAGACACTCTATCAGAGTCACTAGCAGACATTTCACCTGAATATAATTGTGATCTTTCAGGGAAAAAAATATTACTTGTGGAGAGTGTTATAAGCCAAAAAGCGTAAAAGAAAAGATTTATCAGAAGGTGAAATAAAAAATTAGCAAGCTTAAATGTAATATGGCAGTGAAAAAACAACACGTTTTTTCACTGCCATTTTTTTGTGTCCTCACATTGTTAGATCTTCAATCACTCTAATTTTGTATAGTTGCCATTTCAAATGTCAATTATATAGTTATCAGTTAGAAAGTAGGAGAAAGTATGTTTAATTTCGGTAAGAAAGATAAATCCGATAAATCCGATAATACAAAAAAGGCAATACAAAATAAGAAAGCTCATTATACTGGTCAAGAGTTAAGACAAAAAATAACTCCATTACCTAGGGAAGAGTTTGTAGAATTAATCAAGGAGAAAATTAATACACCGGCAGATTTAATCACTAAAAATATATCAGAATCCATTACCATTATTTTTATAGACTTTTTAATAGATGGAAATACACTTCAGCAACAAATGATACCAGAACTTCTTAAAATGTCAGATGTAACGCCACAGGCAATTAAAGAAAAACTACCTCTATCTCAAATTGATATATCCAACGAGTTAGAAATTGTAATCTATGAAATGCTTACTGGTTCTGTGCTTATTCATGTAGAAAACAAATCTGAAATAGTCATAGCAAATATTTCGTCAACTCAATCAAGAGGATTAACTGCTCCAGAAAATGAATCACAAGTTATTGGATCTCAAGTAGGATTTAATGAAAGTATAGCAACGAGTATTTCACTCATTAGAAGATTTATTACAAGTCCAAATTTATGTAATGAACGATTTATTCTTGGAAAAGAATCGCATACTTCAGTATCTCTTCTGTATATTAAAGGTGTAGCTTCAGAGGAACAGGTAAATACAATGCGACAAAGAATTGAAGATTTAGATGTTGCGGATTTAGTAGACAGTGCTGTTTTAGCTGGATTAATCGACGATAGTACAATGTCAGTTTTTCCACAGATGCTATTAACTGAAAGACCTGATCGCTTTTGTAATGCGTTATTGTCTGGAAAAGTAGGCATTATGATGAATGGTAGCTCAATGGGGATTATCGCACCTATGTCATTCGTTGAGTTTTTTCATAGTAGGGAAGATCAAAACTTACGATGGCAAATTGGATCCTTGATTCGGTTGTTACGATTCTCAGCTATGATTGTATCAATATTCTTAACACCTATTTATGTAGCTACATTAACTTATCATTATGAGGTCATCTCCCAAACTTTACTTGTTCCTTTAAGTGAAAGTAGAGCAATTGTTCCTTTCCCACCTATAATGGAAGCTTTAATTTTAGAAATAATTATTGAATTACTGAGGGAAGCAGGTTCTCGATTACCTACAAAGGTTGGTCAAACCATTGGTATCGTAGGTGGTATTGTAATTGGAACAGCAGCTGTTGATGCAGGTATTACAAGTAATGTCCTAATTATTATCATAGCATTGAGTGCACTTGCTTCATTTACCACTCCAAACTATATAATGGGCAATGTTATTCGTTTCTTAAGATTTCCAATAATTATTTTAGCAGGAATATGGGGCTATTATGGAATAGTTTTAGCGTTATGTTTCTTATTATTGCATTTGTTAAGGCTATCCAGTCTTGGTGCTCCATATCTGGCACCATTGTATCCACTACGGTTTAAGGATTTATCTGATAGCATAATAAGACTTCCATCCCGTTTTATTAAAAGACAAGCTGTGAATATCAATAAAGGTGATGACGAGGAGTCACATCAACAGAAAATAGAGAAGGTGAGCGAGAATGAATAAAGAGCTTCAAGTAAAGCCCTACGAAATGATTAACGCATTTCTTCTCTTTTTTGTAGTTGTTGGCTCTCAAATTGGTGTGGGGATTCATGGCTTTCAACGTATCATCTATAGCGAAGCAAAACAGGATGCATGGATATCTGTCATTTTAAGTTTACTTTTATGTCAATTAGTTGTGTTCATCATGGTTCGAACTTTAAAAAAGTTCGGCAATCTTGATATTTACGGAATTCATAAAGAAATATTTGGAAAGTTCATTGGTAACTTTTTAAATTTAATCTATGTTTCCTATTGCTCATTCGGCTTTTTCGTCATAATAAAAAATTATATAGAAGTCGTTAATACTTGGGTATTCTCTTATGTTTCTGCCAACATATTAATAGCTTCTTTATTACTCATTGTTATTTATGCCTTCAGTGGTGGTTTTAGAGTGATGATTGGTATTTGTTTTATTGGATTTTTTTTTCTATTGTGGATACCACCAATGTTAATTTATCCAATGTATTATTCTGAAGTGAGACATCTTCTTCCTGTGATGGAAGATTTGAAAGGTATTCTCAAAGGTGCTTATTCAATGAGTTTTACTGTAGTAGGATTTGAAATTTTAAATGTGCTATATCCTTATATTAAAGAAGAGGATAGAAAAAGTGTAAATAAGTATGCACAATTAGGGTTACTTTTCACTTTTTTCATGTATCTGTTTATTATGTTAGTCACTTTAACTTTTTTCAGTGGACAACAATTAGAAAAAACGATTTGGGCAACGCTAACATTATTCGGTATCATTCGACTTCCGTTTGTGGAGCGAGTCGAAATTATCACGATTTGTCTATGGATGGTAATCATCCTACCAAATTTATGTTTATTTTCATGGTCTGCTTTTCGAGGAACTCAACATTTAATTAAAATTAAACCTAAAACATTTGTATGGATTTTCTCACTTCTCATTTTTATTCTTAATTTTTTTGTAAAAACTAGGACTGAAATTAATTCCATGAACAATATCTTTGGGCATATTGCTTTTGTGGTTGTATTTATCTACCCATTTTTATTATTTTTATTTGGATCGATAAAAAAGAAAATGAAACGTAAAAAAGTGACAGGTGACACATCTTGAAAAAAATAAAATTGAGTTTATCAATGTTTTTATGTGTTCTATTACTCATAGGCTGTGCAGATCCAAAAATTCTTGAACGAGTTAGTCTAGCTGTTCTAATTGGTTATGATGTAAAGGATGGTAAAATAACTACTAACGTGGCACTTAGAACGGTTAATCAAGAACTACAAAGTGTTGTGAGTATTGCTTCGGAAACAGAAGAAACAAGTAAGGGAACAAGAATAAAAGCAAGCCTTGATAGTAGTAAGAAAATAGTTGCTGGACAACTACGTGTTGTTTTACTTGGAGATAAACTAGCTGAAAATGGTGTGAATCAAGCTCTTCATACCTTAATGATGAACTCAGAAATAAGTAGTAGTGTCTATGTTGCGATAACTGAAGGATCAACAAAAGGTATAGTAGATGCAGACTATGAACAAATCACAGATATTGGTCAACATATTTATTATCTTTTAGACCATAACGTTCAAGAACAATACACCATTTCCTCCACATTACATGAAACGATACGAGATAATTATTCATCGTTTAGTGACATGAGTCTTCCAATGCTAGTGAAAGATGAGGATGATGTTCATATCAGTGGAGTAGCACTATTTAACGATGATAAGATGGTCGGGAAAATAGCAGATAAAGATGTGTTTTATGTTGTATTAATTCGTGACAAATATAAAGCAGGAGCAACGCAAATAACTTTATCTAGCGAGCCGTTCAAAACGTCTAAGACAAAACTACCTGATGAACCTCCAATGGCTATTGATAGTATTCGTTCATTAAGTAAAATTAGGTTGGTTGATGAGAAAACTCCTGAATTCGACTTAAACATTAAATTTGAGGCACGTTTATTAGAAATTCACTCTGACATTGATACGGAAGATGATTCCGTCATGACAAAGTTAGAACAAGAAATGACAAAGGTATTTAAAAAGGATATAGAAAGAATAATAAAACAAACACAGGAAGTAAATTCTGATATTTTTGGATTTGGTGAAACATATAGAGCAACTTTAGGTACAACTAAAGTAAATGAAAAAGTGTGGAAAGAACTTTATCCTAAAATGAAAGTAAATATTAATATTGAATTTGAATTACTGAGAAACGGAGTATTTGAATAAAATCGTAATTGCAAAAAGAATGATTCATCGAATGTGAATTATTCTTTTTTTGTTTTATCACACAATTAAATCCATTCATAATTCAGTTAAAGTTAGGAAAATTAATAGTAAGGAAAAGTGAGGTATTATGAATGGTTAAAAATATTTTTCGTTTCGTACTCAGTATTTTATTTGTTTTACTATTAATGTTATTTGTAATGTTTGATCAATTTGTATTGGCCAATGATTTATTGCCTTCTAATTCTGTTAATGCTACACATATAATTGATCCAAACAATCATGAAGTAATAACGACTATTATTCCACAGCTATATCACATAGAGATGGATATTATGGACTTCAGAGAACAAATTCAACTGATTGTAAACAGAATAGCAAGAAAAAGCAGATACAATCGCCCAATAGTGTTAGATCGCATTGATCCTTCTACAGGTGACATTATTAAAGGAAGGCCTAAAGTTTCGTTAGATGAGGAAAAATTAGTGGAGCAGGTTCTAGAGCATTCCTTAATAGGTGGGAAGGTATACGTACCTCTGAAGGTTACAGAGAGCGGTTATGACAAAGAAGATGTGCCTAAATTACATGAAGTCGTATTAGCAACTTATTCAACGAATTTTAACCCGACACGTTTAGGGAGGAGTAAGAATATTGAACTATCCGCTGCATCCATTAATAATGTCATTGTAGGAAGTGGAGATATTTTTTCATTTAATGATACTGTTGGACCAAGAGATGTTGCTGCTGGTTATCAAGAAGCTCCAGAATTCATTAATGGTAAAGTTGTAATTGGCATTGGGGGAGGTATTTGTCAGACATCCTCAACACTTTTTAATGCTATCGATAAACTAGGAATGAAAATAATAGAGAGACATCGTCATACAAGAGATATTGGATACGTTCCGAAGGGTAGAGATGCAACGGTATCTTTTGGAGGATTAGATTTTGTTTTTCAAAACACACTCGGTATTCCTGTTCTGATCAAAGCCTATTATGGGAATGGATATATAACAGTTCAAATTAAAACATCAAAAGAACATGAATTTATGTTGAAAAATCTAGAAAATTAAAGGATTACCGCAATTAATTTTCGCGGGTAATCCTTTTTTGTTGTTTATATAAAATGTAAAATGCTCATTACCAACCAAAATACCAAGAATAACGTATAAAGAAGTCCCATTGAAAATCTTGTATAATTTAACAAATGATTCTTTGCTGATTTTTTCTTAATTTTTTGTTTTAACCCAAGAATAAATTCTAATTGATCAAGCGATGATTCTAGAATTTTATAGTACAAATTAATTCGATTTTCAATCGTCAAAAATACAAATGATATGATAGTTCCGCATATTGGTATGATATAACCAGGTATTGCTAGCTCAGATTCACTTGAAGTTGATAAATAAAATTGGAGAATTCCATATTGAACGGTTAAATATACTGGAAAAAGAGCAAATCGTAAATTACTATAATGTCTACGTGAAGCAGAGTGTTCTTTATATTGTTCAATGATAACAACTGTTTCAGTATCTATATCAATTTCATGTTTTTCTATCATCAATTCTGCCCCTTCTATATGTAGCTTTCTATATTAATATTATACGTATAAAATACATGATGCAAAAAGATTATTTTTTCGAATTAGACGGTAAAATAAGGTTAATAGATTAAAAGAAATCTTGCAGTTAATTAATAATGAATTATAGTCAGCAATCGAAAAGGATTGCTGTTTTTTTATTTTTCTAAAAATAGTTTTATAGTACATATATTAACAAAAAATAGTGTGTTATAATATTTTTCATATTTATCCTACATTTAGTAGATTCTAATCTAATCTTTAAAGGAGGAAGTAAGTTTGAGTAAAAACTCAAAAGAATCCAAACGTAAACATAGTATTCGTACAAGGTTTATGGCTTGGTTTCTAATTATTTCAATTATACCACTATTAGCTGTCTCATTTGTTATTCAAAAGATTAATAGTGATATTATTATTGAAAAAGAAAAACAATCTATGCAAAGTTTAGTTGAGACTAAATCCGAATCAGTGAATCAATGGTTTAATGCCCAACTATCTGAAATGGAAATTGCATCTAAAAGCGATATTATGAAATCAATGGACATTGATCGAATTATTCCTTATTTACAAATGCTAGAAGAACGTTCAGATGTTTTTGAGACAATGTTTGCAATCGACACAAAAGGAACAGTTGTAGCTCATTCAAAACCAGAGAGTATTGGTGCTGATTATAGTGATAGAAGTTATGTTCCAATTGCCTTAGACGGTCAGTCAAACTATTCAGATGTATTAATTTCGAAGGCTACGGGTAATCGTATTGTAGTAGCTGCAACTCCTATAGAAGACAAGAATGGAAAAGTGATAGGTGTTCTTGCAGGTTCCGCCAATTTCGAAATTTTAGTTGATTCACTTTTAAAAGATGAAGATCTAACATCACAACTAACATTAATTGATGGACAAGGAGTTATTCAAGTTTCATCGAACGAAGAGCAAATTGGGGTAAACGTAAACGAAGCACAATTAGATGAACAATTTACATCTATCTTAAATAAAAGTATGGAACAAAGTGGACTTTACAACATAAAGTCCGGCAACGAAAAGTTATTAGTAGCATCCGCCCCTATTTCAACAGTAGGCTTTGGATTAAGTGTACAAGTACCAGAAAGTGTGATTCTCTCAGAATCGAATTCTATACAATTTACTACATATATCATTATTGCAATCACTGCGATACTTATTGTTTTCTTAACAATTATTATTGTTCGTAGTATTACTCGACCAATTCTTTCTGTTACATATCGTATGAATATGGTTGCGAGTGGAGATTTATCTATTAAACCAATTGCCGTGAAAACTAAGGATGAACTCGGTGAATTGGCTACCAACTTTAATGTGATGGTTGAAAACATTAAAAATCTTGTGACAGAAATAAAAACCGCTTCTGAACAAGTAGCAAGCTCATCTGAAGAGTTAACAGCAAGTTCTGAAGAAACAGCCAACTCAACAGAACAGATCACTGCTTCGATACAAACAATTGCTGCAAGTTCTGAAACACAAGCAACAATTACAGAAGATACGAAACAAGTAGTGACGAATATTTCAGAAGGAATCTCTAGAATTTCTACGAATATTGAAGAAACTAATAGCATTACTGAAAAAGCCGTATCAGCTGCCAATGCAGGGGCTAAAGTAATCGATAACTCTATTAATCAAATGAAGATAGTAGACGAAAAGACAACTATTGCATCTCATACGATTAATGCGCTTGGGAAAAAATCAAACGAAATTGGCGATATCATTTCTGTTATTACAAGTATTGCAGATCAAACAAACCTTCTTGCGTTAAATGCTGCAATTGAAGCCGCAAGAGCTGGGGAATACGGTAAGGGATTCGCGGTTGTTGCAGATGAAGTGAGAAAACTTGCAGAACAATCAAGTCAAGCTTCTGGTCAAATTAGCGAACTTATTAAACAAATTCAAATAGAAATTAACTCCTCCATCAAAGCTATTAACGAAGGAAGTTTTGCTGTGAATGATGGAAAAGCACTAGTGGAACAAGCTGGTATAGAGTTTGATAAAATTGCGAAAACGATTAGTAATGTATCCGTTCAAATGCAAAATATTCTAGAAGAAAGTTCAAAAATTGATGACCATTCTAATAAAATGGTAGAGGATATCGTGCATTTAACTGCAATTACGAATGAAGCAAAACGAAATACCCAAGAAATTGCCTATGCATCTGCTGAGCAAAATGGAACAATGGAAGAAATTGCTGCTTCAGCAAACACTCTTGCTTTAATGGCAGATGAATTAAAACAAGCCGCGCAAGCATTTAAACTTTAATCTATTAATACAAGAACATTCTAGAAAAAGCTTCTAGAATGTTCTTTTCGTTATAAAAGCCAATAGATATTTCGAAATATTCGTTAAATACTTAATAGTTAATTATGTTTTCCTTTATAATAGTTTCTAGTAAAAGATAAAGGGGATACAGTTATGAGAGAGCTTTGGTATGGTGGAACAATCTATACAATGGAAAAAGAAAATGAAACGGTAGAGTCTGTCTTAGTGCAAGAGGGGAAAATCATCGCAGTTGGTTCACTGAATGAACTAAGAAATCAAGCAGACCAAATTATAAATTTAAATGGCAATATTATGTATCCTGGCTTTGTAGATAGCCATTTACATGTCATCTACCATGGTGAAAAACTTCTAAGACTAGATTTATCAAAAGCAACATCTTGTGAAGAAATGCTTTCCATTATAGAAGAAGCATCAAAACAATTGCCACCAGAGCAATGGCTTTTTGGTGAAGGTTGGAACGAGAATAACTTTTCTGATCAAAGAATTCCTACAATTTCTGAGCTAGATGCCATCCGTAAAGAGCCGATCGTGTTAACAAGAGTATGTCATCATCAAATGTTAGTTAATACAAAAGCACTAGTAGCTGCGGGAATTAGTGAAAACACAGGAAATCCATTTGGCGGAGAAATCGGTAGAGACATCAACGGAAAACTAAATGGTAGGTTGTTTGAAAAAGCAACAGACCTTTTAAGTGCTGCAATCCCAAAAGAGGGAGATGCATATATTGATTACTTAGAAAATGCACTAGAAATTGCAATTCAAGATATGCACTCTAAAGGGTTAACAGGTGGCCATACAGACGATATGAATTACTTCGGTCATTATACCAATCCATTAACTGCATTTAAACGAGTAATTGGAAAAAAACATCACTTTAGGGTAAATCTATTACGCCATAACATGGTATTTGAAGAAATGATGAATGACAAAGTGACCTATGACGAACCTTTTATCGAACCTGGTGCAATGAAAATGTTTGTTGATGGAGCACTTGGCGGATCAACTGCAGCATTATCAAAGCCATACTCAGATAACAAAAATAACAATGGAATGTTTACTCTAACAGATGAAGAACTTGAAGGGTATGTAAAACAAGCGCGGAAGTACAATTGTGGTGTTGCAATTCATGCAATTGGTGACGCAGGGGCAGAACAAGTAATCCAAGCAATCGAAAAGTACCCAGCACCAGAAGGACAAAGAGATCGATTGATTCATGCTTGTGTATTAAGAGAAGACTTAGTTGAGCGATTAAAAGCACTTCCAATTGTATTAGATATTCAACCAGCTTTTGTACCTTCTGACTTTCCTTGGGTAGTTGACCGATTAGGTGAAGAACGATTGGAATGGGCATATGCATGGCGTAAATTAATTAACCAAGGTTTAATGTGCGCAAATGGGACAGATACACCCGTAGAGGATGTTGATCCTTTAAAAACCATCTACGCTGCAGTTGAGCGTAAAAGCCCGGGTGAGGCACATAATGGCTATTTACCAGAGGAAAAAATTACACGCTTTGAAGCTGTCCAACTATATACACTTGGAAGTGCCAAAGCAATTTGTAAAGAAAACGAACGAGGGTTAATTAAACCTGGCTATCTGGCTGATTTTACAATATTTGATCGAGATTTATTTAATGGCACTTCAGAAGAAATGTTAAATGCAAAAGTAGTCAAAACAGTAGTCGCAGGTAACTGTGTATATAGTATTGATTAATAATAAAATTACCCCAGAAGATAAGGTATCAATCTTCCGGGGTATTCCTATTTAGAGTAAAGTTTTTACTAACTACTAACTCTTTTTAAAATCTATACGTAATTCCGCATAATTTTTCGGATAATTGCCATAAGTTATGAGCAACATTTTCATCGTATAGTTGATCTAATGTTTTCAAATCGATAGGTGAATTATTTTTGTTTTTTGGAAGGCCAATATATTCGCCACCTGTTAATGAATGCTCTGTTGCAGCAAATAATATTGGTGATATACCCTCATTTTTATTTTCTTCGTTTTTCTTTCCCACAATTTTAACGAAGCTTCTTCTTTTTTTCGAATCATCCATTGAGCTAACTGTTAATGGTTGGCAACAAATACTTACTGTGTGTAGATGATGTTTTTTGAACTTTTCATCTAAATGCTTTGCAAATAACATCATTGCAAGTTTACTCTGATTATAAAACGCTTCTCCTTTAACATCTTTCGAACCTTTAAAATAGCCAAACGAAAGTTTAGTTTTGTTTGAAATCTTATTTCCAATCGTTATGACTCTTGAATTTGGTGTCTTTTTAAGTAAATCCAATAATAAACCTGTTAAGGCAAACTGACCCAAATAATTCATACCAAAGTGAGCTTCAAAACCTTCCTTCGTTGTTTGTAACTTTGAGGTACGAATACTTTCTTGTAAGATTAATATAGAAAGCGTATGATATTTGCTTTTATACTCCTTTACAAAATCCTGAATGGTAGATAGATCATGAAAATCTAAATACATAACATCCACTTTTGCATTTGGAACAAGTGAAATAATCTTCTCTCGAACAGCTTTCCCTTTATTTAAATCAGGAACTGCTAGAATAACGATTGCTCCTTTTTCAGCCAAAGCTAATGACGTTTCAAATCCAATATCATTATTTGTTCCTGTAATAATGATATTTTTCCCAGATTGTTGATGCATATCTTCTTTAGTCCAAGTCAAATACTGCACTCCTTTTCATAGTTGAATAAGTCATAGTGATAAGAACAACTATATGACCAATAAAGTAAGACTTATGGAATAGTATATGTATCCCTCTATAAACAGGTTATAAAATGGGGGAAAGGCCTCTATTTATGTATTCACGTGCATTTCGTGATAAAATAAAAAGCGAATATACTTCTGAAATTTGAACGAGAGGGTGTTTTACATTGTCGAATGCAGATAGCTTTATTGAAATGTTAGTGAAGCAGGCACGTACGATATTAAATACAATGAAGGATTTAAAATGGCTTGCTGGTAAGAAAGGGAAAGACCGCGGCGCCTTAATTGAACGTTTCACAGCAAATTCTCATTCCTTTAATGTGTATACATATGCTAATGAACAAGTGAAACAAAGTTCTGAAATACAAGGTTTTAAAGATAAAATCCATTCATTTTCTAAAGAGTTCGATGTAGCACGATTTGACTTTGAAGGGGAAGTAAACGAGGATCGTGTACAAGCTTTATATGAAGAGATACTTACGGCTTACAATGAAATGGTAATCTCTTTAGGTTTTGAAAAAGAAATAGTCAACGTGAATCGCTTCTAAATCTATATAAAAAAGACCATTTGCAAAAGAATGGTCTTTTTTTATTATTAGGATATTTTATATTCATATGAAAGTTCATCAAGTTTGTCGTTTACAATTACATGAAGGTCATGTTTATTAAAAAACCATTCATCATCTTTTTCTATATAGAAATGGACTCCATTAACGATCGTTTCGACTCCGATGTCATGGGGTGTTTCTCGATTCATTCCTAGGGAAAAGGCCTCATGGAATGGAGAGGAGCCACCGTATCTCGCATAGAAACGGATATAATCACCTGGTTTAATATCCATTTCTTTCTTAAACCAACTGATAGCTTCGTCAGTTACTATTATTTTCATACTACCATTCCTTTCGAAAAGGAAACTAAATCCATTTAACTTTTGGTTCAGTACCTTCTCTTATACGTTTAATGTTTGCACGGTGACGATAGAAAATGAATGATGCTAAAATAACTACTACAATAAACAATGCATAATCCTTTGTAACAATCCAGTAAACAATACTATAAATTAACCCAATTACAGCTGCAGCCATAGATGAGAAGCTAACCATTTTTGTAATTTTTAATGCGATTAAGAACCCAAGGATTAAAACGATAAAGAATGGCCAAGTATAACCTAATAGCACTCCACCAGAAGTTGCAACTGCTTTACCACCTCGGAACCCCGCGAAAATCGGGAACATATGACCGAATACAGCTATTCCACCAAGTATAAGGGGATGTATTGTTGAATCTGAAAAGTACGGTATAAGTGGTAATAATACAGCAGCTGTTCCTTTTAAGATATCAATTGTTGTAACGATAATACCTGCTTTTTTTCCTAAAACTCGAAATGAATTTGTACCACCTAAGTTTCCACTACCATGTTCTCTTATATCAGTTTTATAAAAGATCTTTCCAATCCATAAACCAGATGGAATCGACCCAAGTAAATAAGCACAAATTAGTATAATTGCAATAACCATAGTTTGTTCCTTTCATGATTTTTTATTAGTTGGTACTAGTATGTAGCAATAACCATTTTACACCTTTTTGCCTAGGTAAGGAAGTGTATTTTCAATAGATTTAAAAACCAATTACATTTATCATATCGTTTTTATTCGTAAAAACCATGTTTTTCAAAAATAATAATGAATTTAGAGGAAAAGTGAAAATTATCGTGAATATATCAATAATTAGATGTAAAATTACTTGTTTAAATACGACTTGATTCGTACATACATTATGAAAAGATAATTCGTATATTTACTATTACGTAATATTCGGTACAATAATAGCTTAGATAAAGTTCTGTTTGTGCAATTCAATTTATGTTTGATACAATTAGAATTACTTTGACGTGCTAATTATTGACAGTAAATTTAAAAGTCAGTACGATTAAATAGAAATAGAACGGACGTTTGTTTTTTGGAGGGGATTTGTGTTGGCAATTAATCAGCCAGGTATTGCATACGATGACGATGCTATACAAGTATTAGAAGGATTAGAAGCAGTTCGTAAAAGACCAGGTATGTATATTGGATCTACAGATAGTCGAGGCCTTCACCACTTAGTTTATGAAATAGTTGATAATGCAGTGGATGAAGCTCTTGCTGGGTTCGGATCTCATATCATCGTAAAAATTCATGAAGATAATTCAATTAGCGTACGCGATTATGGTCGTGGTATGCCTACAGGAATGCATAAATTAGGAAAGCCTACACCTGAAATCATTTTTACTATTCTGCATGCAGGAGGTAAATTTGGACAAGGTGGTTATAAAACAAGTGGTGGTTTACACGGAGTTGGTTCTTCTGTTGTGAACGCGCTATCTACGTTTTTAGAAGTTACGATTTATCGCGATGGTCAAATATTCCGTCAACGATTTGAAGATGGAGGAAAACCATCTACAACCCTTGAAGTAATCGGTACAACAAAAGAAACCGGAACGCTTGTTCATTTTCTTCCAGACCATACGATTTTTTCTGCAACAAAATATAACTATGAAGTGTTAGCAGAGCGCTTACGTGAATCTGCCTTTTTATTAAAAGGGTTAAAAATAGAAATTATAGACGAGCGCGGAGAAGGACAACATGATGTTTTCCATTATGAAAACGGTATCGAAGCTTTCGTTCAATACTTAAATGAAGAAAAAGATGTTATGCACCCCGTTAAATATGTGGAAGGATCTAAAGACGAAATTGAAGTTGAATTTGCGTTCCAATTTAATGACGGATATACTGAAACCGTTTTATCTTTTGTTAATAATGTTCGTACACGTGATGGTGGAACACATGAAACTGGGGCTAGATCAGCACTTACTCGAGTGTTTAATGAATATGCACGTAGAACAGGCTTATTAAAGGAAAAGGACAAAAACTTAGAGGGTACTGATATTCGTGAAGGTTTATCAGCGGTTATTTCTGTTCGAATTCCAGAAAACTTACTTCAATTTGAAGGACAGACTAAGAGTAAATTAGGTACAACAGAAGCTCGTTCAGCTGTTGAATCTGTCGTTTCTGAACAGTTGCTTTATGTATTAGAGGAAAATGCTGAACTATCGTCTTCACTAGTTCGTAAAGCAATCCGTGCTCAACAAGCTCGTGAGGCGGCGAGAAAAGCCCGTGAAGATGCTCGTAATGGTAAGAAAAAGAAATCAAGTACCCTCTTATCAGGTAAGCTTACACCTGCACAATCTCGTAATGCTGCGAAAAATGAACTTTACCTAGTGGAAGGAGATTCCGCTGGTGGTTCAGCAAAGCAAGGACGTGATCGTACGTTCCAAGCGATTCTGCCACTGCGCGGTAAAGTTATTAATACAGAAAAAGCTAAGCTTTCGGATATTATGAAAAACGAAGAAATTGCTACGATCATTCATACAATTGGAGCAGGTGTTGGACCGGAGTTTGATATAGAAGATGTAGCCTACGATAAAGTAATTATTATGACCGATGCAGATACAGATGGTGCTCATATTCAGGTTCTGTTACTAACATTCTTTTATAAATATATGAAGCCACTGATTGATGCTGGGAAGGTCTATATTGCGATGCCACCACTTTACAAAATCTCTAAAGGTTTCGGTAAAAAAGAAGTGGTTGAATACGCATGGACAGAAAAAGAACTACAAGCAGCGATTAAAAAAGTTGGAAAAGGTTATATTCTTCAACGTTACAAAGGATTGGGTGAGATGAATGCTGACCAACTTTGGGATACAACTATGAATCCAGAAACACGAACACTAATTCGTGTGACAATTGAAGACGGAGCTCGCGCTGAACGTCGTGTAACAACCTTAATGGGTGATAAAGTAGAGCCACGTCGGAAATGGATTGAGGCAAACGTTGATTTTGGTATGGAAGAAGATGCTAACACTTTAGTAACTGATTTCATCCAACATGAGGAGGAAACAGGAGAATGACAACCGAGCGATTTCAAGAATTACCATTAGAGGAAGTGATGGGCGATCGGTTCGGACGTTATAGTAAATATATCATCCAAGATCGAGCGATTCCTGATGCGAGAGACGGACTTAAACCTGTTCAACGACGGATTCTTTATGCAATGTTTGAAGCAGGAAATACAAATGAAAAACCATTTAGAAAATCTGCAAAAACTGTTGGTCACGTAATCGGTAATTTCCATCCACATGGAGATTCCTCCGTTTACGATGCTATGGTTCGTTTAAGTCAAGATTGGAAATCTCGCCATATGTTAATAGAAATGCATGGGAATAACGGATCTGTGGATGGAGATCCACCTGCAGCAATGCGTTATACAGAAGCAAGATTATCTGCAATTGCAGCTGAAATGCTTCGTGACATTACAAAACGAACTGTAGAATTTGTTCCAAATTTCGATGACCAAGATATGGAACCGACTGTTTTACCTTCGAGATTTCCTAATTTATTAGTAAACGGTTCAACTGGTATATCTGCAGGTTATGCAACTGATATACCTCCTCATAATCTATCGGAAACGATTGATGGGGCATTAATGCGATTAGAAAACCCTACTTGTACTGTTGATGATTTGATGACCGTGATTAAGGGACCGGATTTCCCAACTGGGGGAATTATTCAAGGAATTGATGGTATTAAGAAAGCGTATGAGACTGGTAGAGGGAAAATCATTCTTCGGTCAAAAGCAACAATTGAATCCATTAAGGGTGGAAAAGAACAAATCGTTATTACTGAAATTCCTTATGATGTAAACAAAGCACAATTAGTTAAGAAAATTGACGAAATGCGTGTCGATAAGAAATTAGAGGGAATTGCTGATATTCGAGATGAATCTGACCGCACAGGGTTAAGAATTGTTGTTGAATTAAAAAAAGATGTAGATGGCAACGGTATTTTAAATTATCTATATAAAAATTCAGAACTACAAATCAATTACAACTTTAATATGATCGCAATTCACAATCGTCGTCCTACAATGATGACATTGCCATTAATGTTAGATGCCTATATTAATCACCAAAAAGAAGTGGTTACTAAGCGATCACAATTCGACTTACAGAAAGCAAAAGATCGTTTACATATTGTTGACGGTTTGATGAAGGCTTTATCAATTTTAGATGAAGTTATTAAAACCATTCGTGCATCGAAAGATAAACGCGATGCAAAAGATAATTTAATTTCTCAGTTCTCTTTTACTGAAATTCAAGCAGAAGCAATCGTTAGTTTACAACTTTATCGTTTAACAAATACAGATATCACTGAGCTGAGAGCAGAAGAAGAAGAATTGAAAAAATCAATAGCGGAGCTAACTGAAATTATTAATAACGAAAAACAATTGATTAAAGTAATTAAATCAGAGCTATTGGAAATTAAAAAGAGATTTGCAGAACCCCGTCGTTCTGATATAAAAGCAGAAATTGAAGAAATTAAAATTACTCTGGATGTTCTTGTCCCAAGTGAAGATGTAGTTGTAACTGTAACAAAACATGGCTATATCAAACGTACAAGTACCCGTTCTCATGCTGCTTCAAACGGCCAGGATTTCGCAATGAAAGAATCAGACTACTTATTATTTGAATCGACCATAAATACGCAGCATCATTTATTGTTGTTTACGAATAAAGGAAATTATATTTACCAACCAGTTCATGAACTTCCTGATATCCGATGGAAAGATTTAGGTCAGCATATATCAAGCATTGTTCCCCTTGAGGATTCGGAGGAAATCATTGATGTCATCGGTATTGAGGATTTCAACCAAGAGAATGTATACGTGCTAACTGCAACAAAACAAGGTCAAATAAAAAGATCATTATTATCTGAATATATGGTTTCTAGATATTCAAAAACTATTAAAACCATGAACATTAAAAATGACGATGAAATGATTCATGTTTCACTAATTACTCCAGGAAAAGATTTATTATTAACTAGTTATCTAAGTTATTCAATTCGCTTTGATTTAGAAGAATTACCTGTAACAGGCGTGAAAACCGGTGGAGTTAAAGGTATGAACTTGAAAGAGAATGACTATTTAGTTTCAGTAAATTCTATAGATCATAATAATGAGCAGGATTTACTAGTTATTACACATCGTGGTGCAATAAAACGGATGAGTACTTCTGAAATTGAAATTAGTTCTCGCGCAAAACGAGGCGTTGTAATATTAAAAGAATTAAAAGCAAATCCTCATAGAATATTTGCAGTCATTAGTGTAAATCATGATGAATCAATTAAACTAACAACTGAAAATCAAGTTGAGGAAGTCTTTAATGTTTCTAGTTTTTCAAAATCAGATCGTTATTCAAATGGTTCACTTAAAATAGATGTCTCAAACGATGGTGAGCTTTTATTTGTAAAGGTAATATCGAAGGATATTCAAGAATAATAAATTCTTAAAGCTGTTATGCAATCTTAATAACATATAAGAACGGACAGTTTATATTCATATTTGGGCTACCTGTAGATTACACATTACGGGTGGTCCATTTTTAATTTTCTAAAATTGTATTGAAAAATATTGGTAATCATACTAACATAGTATCATTCATGGTAAATTGGGGGATTGGTAATGACATTGACTGATCGCAGCAAGGGTATTCTATTAGTATTAACTGCAGCTATGTTCTGGGGGGTATCCGGCACAGTATCACAGTATTTGTTTCAAACATTACATATTAGCACTGAATGGTTAACAACAGTCCGATTACTATCAGCTGGTTTACTTTTAATCATTATGGCTTATAAAAAAGAGGGAAAGCGTGTATTTGACATTTGGCGTCAAAAAGCTGATGTTTTCGCTGTCATTATATTCGGCGTGTGTGGAATGATAGGTGCTCAATATACATATTTAGCAGCCATAACACATTCAAATGCTGCTACAGCTACAATTCTTCAATATTTAGGTCCAGTACTAGTAACAAGTTATTATATTCTCATATCCAAAAGGTTTCCAACTATAAAAGAGATAACTGCAGTAATTGTAGCTTTACTTGGGACATTCTTGTTAGTTACTCATGGAAATATTGAAAGTCTAGCAATTTCTGCAGAAGGTTTATTTTGGGGATTGCTTTCAGCATTAGGCCTTGCTATTTATACAATACAACCTATTAACCTATTAAAAAGATGGGGTTCATTAATCGTTGTAGGGTGGGGAATGATTGTTGGGGGATTGGTCTTTACTTTTATACATCCACCATGGAAATTTGAAGGTGAGTGGTATTTTTCTACAAATTTCGCATTTTTATTTGTAGTTGTTTGTGGAACTGTTATTGCTTTTTATTGCTATTTACAAAGTCTAAAGTATCTATCCGCATCAGAGACAAGTTTATTAGCATGCGCTGAACCTTTGTCTGCCGTATTAACAACTGTTATATTTTTAGGTGTTTCATTTGGTTGGATAGATTGGATTGGGTCAATTTGTATTTTAGCAACGATCTTTATCTTATCGATTAAAAAGAAAGAAGTATCGGAATCATCATAACGTTTCCGATACTTCTTATATTGATGGTCCTTTGTTTCTTTTTTAGTCTTTGTCTTTCTTACGTGTGTTGAGAAATTAACCATATTACGGGATATTGTTACATCCTTATCCTGAGATTGAAGCAACTTTATTCTTTTCTTTTTAGCATTAGAATTACTCATAAAAAATACACCTCCAAGATTGATTATACATTGAAATCGAAGTTTCACAAAAGGGGAAAGAAAAAAACCTTGAGTTATTGAACTCAAGGTTTTTTGAATTAGTGAGAAACATCTTGTACTGAAATACCAGTTTGAGCTTTAACTTCAACTTCACGGTATTTCTTAGCATCCACTTCTTTAGAAAGTAATGTTCCAATGAATCCACCTAAGAATCCAAGTGGTACTGAAATGATCGCTGGGTTTGTTAAGAATACTAATGGTTCACCAACGAAGATTGCTTTACCTTCAACTGGATTCCAAACGTTTGGAGAAATTGCCACTAAAATTAATGCAGAAATTAATCCTGTTAACATTGCTGTTACAGCACCTGCAGTATTGAAACGCTTCCAGTAAATTGTGTAAATAATAACTGGTAAGTTTGATGATGCTGCAATACAGAATGCTAATGATACTAAGAACGCAACGTTTAATGTTTGTGCACCTAAAGCTAATAAAATTGATACTACAGAGATAATTAAAGAACCAATACGAGCAGCTTTTACAGCTTCTTTTTCAGTTACTTTACCTTTTTTAATAATTTGTCCATAAATATCATGAGATAGGGCAGAGGCACCTGAAAGTACTAAACCTGCAACTACTGCTAAGATTGTTGCAAACGCAACCGCACATACGAATGAGAATAAAATGTCGCCACCTAAAGCTTGTGCAAGAAGTGGGGCAGCCATGTTACCAGCAGCATTCGCAGCAACGATATTTTCTGATCCAACGAATGCAGCAGCACCAAATCCTAAGAAAATAGTTAAGATATAGAATAATCCAACGATCCAAGTAGCCCAAATTACTGAAGAACGAGCTGTTTTTGCATCTTTTACAGTGAAGAAACGCATTAAGATATGTGGAAGACCAGCAGTACCTAATACTAATGCGATCAACATTGAAATTGTATCAAGACCATTTGTATATTTTAACCCTGGATTTAAGTATGCTTCACCAGCTGGAGTAGCTGTTTTCATATGTTCAAACATTGTTAAAATATTAAAGTTAAATTTAGATAATACAAGGAATGAAATAATTACAGTACCAAGCATTAATAAACATGCTTTGATAATTTGTACCCAAGATGTTGCAGTCATACCACCGAATAATACATAGATAGTCATCATGAATCCAACAATAAGTACTGCTAACCAATAATCAAGACCGAATAATAATTGAATAAGTGCACCTGCACCAACAAGCTGTGCAATCATGTAGAATAAAACGATTACAATTGAACTTAAAGCAGCAGTACCACGAACTTTCGCTTTATCAAAACGAGCTGTGATCATATCTGCTAATGTGAATTTACCAAGATTTCTTAATGGCTCAGCAACAATGTATAATACCACTAAATAAGCTACAAGGTAACCAAGAGAGAAGTAGAAACCGTCAAATCCACTTAAAGCAACTGCTCCAGCAATCCCTAAGAAAGAAGCAGCAGATAAATAGTCACCTGAAATTGCTAGACCATTCTGCCAACCTTTTAAACCACCACCAGCAGTATAGAAGTCACTAGCAGTACTAGTTTTCTTAGATGCCCACCAAGTAATAATTAAAGTTAAACCAACGATAGATAAGAACATTATGATCGCGATAGGACTTACACCATTCATTTGCTAGCACCTCCTTCATATTCGTCAATAACTGCCTTAGCGTCTTTATCATATTGATTTGCTCTAGAAACATAAAAATGAGCTAGACTCCAAGTCATAATGAATAATCCAGCAGAGTAGATCCATACCCAAGTAACATCACCAATTGCTTTTTGGTGTAACACAGTTGTGTAAGAAGTTAATACTGGTAATAGCATATACAACACTAGGAAAATTGCAGTTAACGTCCATAGAAACTTGTTTTTCTTTTTCGTTAATTTTTTGAACGATTCCATACCAGCAATTTTGTCATAATCAATCGTTTTTTGATTATTTGCCATAAACATACCCCCATTTTTGAATAAATTTGCTGCTTTATGTTTGTAAAATTCTAGTTAATAGACTTTACAATTTACATTCTATTTATTTGTTCACAAAATTGCAATAGTTTTTAAGAAAATAAATTAGAAAAATATTTTAAAAAATTAGTTTTAAATAGAATTATATTGTACAAAAGAGTATATTAAATCAATTTTATCGGAGAAATCCAGTATTAGAGTGATGCGAGAGGTAGAATATTTTCGGATTAAAGAGTATTGACATAGTGGAAATAGTTTTTGAAAACACCATAATTTATAAAATATTGTTTTATTAGAAATGTAAATAGTTCAAAATCAAATAATAACTCGCAAACAATAGGTGGAAAAAGTTGAAATATTATAGTTCAAGTTATTTTATTTTTATCGAAATATGCTTGTAGATTTTTGTAGCCGCCAATATGTAATAATGCATAGATAAGAAATAATCCGTTGATCCTAAAAAAATAGATTTTGTCTCACTATTATAAGTATACTTATTTGTTGAGATTCAACTTTTGATAATATATATTATGTAAACTAGAAAAATGAATAAGTTATAGGGCATGAAAATTATCCAAGTCTTTCATGCCCTTTTAAATATTCTTTCATACTATATTCAATTAACACATTTATTTTAATGTTATGTAATTTACAATATTCTTTGATTCTTTTTAAAAGTCCTACATCAAATGTAGTTCTAAATTCTTTACGATCATGTGGTTTATTTTCAATACTTTCTAAATTAATGCCTGCATCAACTAAAAGTCATTCATTATAGGTTCGATTAAATAATTTATACTCGTTTTCTTTTCTTTTGCGATCACTTTTAATCTGTTAATTAATGAAATACTGATATGTGTTTTAATAGATTTTCTATTATTACTAACATGCTTTATCTTATTATTTTCAATTTTCCAAGCCATTACACTCCGTGTATCTTCGGCAATGAATGGGTTTTCTGTATGTTGCGTTAAATATACTCTTTTATAAATAATGAAATTCGAATCTGAACTAACATTTTTATATATTATATCAGCAAGTTTGATTAATTCATTTTTACCAGATACAACAACTCTATAAATGGTTGTTCTTTGCTTGCTTTCGAAAGATCTTATCCTAGTATTTAGCTGCCACTTTTTAAATACTTCCAATAATCCATTGGCAAACTTACAACTACCTGTAGTCACGATAACATAATATCCTTGCTTATCAACATTACCATCCCCATCAATCACCCCTCTTACAAAAGAAGGTAAAAATTCATGAGGTACTGGAGGAAATGGTAATGACATCGATTTATTATTCGTTATACCCATTAATTCTAAATCTTTCTTGATTTCACGGGAGTTAATTAACAATGATGGAGTTGTTTTTGTTTTACCTGATGGAGCCAGAACGTAATCTGCATCCATATACTTAGCTATCACTTTTAATATTCTTTCATCTTTTTGTGCAAAAGTGATTGTGTGAGTTGCCTTATGAACTGTACCATCTGTGACAAATAATCCTAATACCCAGGCCATTTCATGTGACCATAATTTAAAAAAATTCTCATTCACTTTATGTTTTCTTGGTTGTCCAGAAGATTGTGCACGAATTGCCTTAATTCCATGTTTATTTCGTATATACCCTACTCCACCCGGGGTAATACCTACTTTTTCTGCTATTTCTTTTACAGACATTCCACTTAAATACATTTCTATTATCATATCATCAGTATAACCTTTATTCTTTCTCGTCAAATAACATCACTCCATTTTAAGAAATTTATTAGAGCAATTATTTGTAGATACTACCATTATAAGAACATTTGTTCTATAATTCAAGAAATTGACTCCTAAATTGAATATGTATATTTAGACTAAGTACGACATAAATCGATAAACCAATACATAAAACTACATTTGCATAATTATTTCGTCAACTTGATTTACAAAAATAACAATTAGTCACCGTTGATATTACACACTTCGAAAGACTATCTTAATAATCTATTCGTTACTATTTATTATTAAAGATTAAGTAAACATGCAACAAAACTGCAAAGGATTAACAGCCGCGCATTTACAATAAATATCTTATCTGGCCGATTCAAATTCGCTATAAAAATCATAATGTACATCTCTTAAAAACTGCGTTTCAGCTCGATCTTGTCTTCTGACCATACTTTTCGACCTCACATTAGAAGATACTTCATACAAGTGAACAATTTCGAACCCATTAGAATATAAAAGTCTTCATTTAGTAAAAAAAACGCACATAGAACACACGTTCTTTTTTTCTATTGCATTACAGTCTTATTGAATCATCTAGGTACTTGATTAATGCATTTTACATGTAATATCAGTTTTTGCTATCTTTTTTCCTTTTCTCTTACTGTAAAAGGAAAAAGAGCACAGCTGCTCTATGCTGTGCTCGTTTCTCACTATTGTTCTACTAACTTATCATTTTTCTAAGTAATACATAGTATACATATCACTTAACGCAACGTTACCAAAACTAAAATCTGTTATTTGATTTTCGTTTAAGAAGACTACAACTTGTGTTAATTGTTCTAAAGTAAAACGACTTACATCTATTAATGTAATACCATTTGCCAAAATTTGAGTATCTGTTCCTGGGAACTCATTAATGAATCTGAAATTAACCTCTTCAGACATATCTTTTACACGAACTGTCGTAATCTCATTTTTACCAAATCCACTTGCAACATCCGTCACATTAATTAATTGGCCATTTTTAAATAGGAAAATTCGATCTGAAATTGACTCTAAGTTCTCAAGTAAATGCGATGCAACGATGATAGTTTTCCCCTCTTCTTTCTTCTTAAGAAGGATCTTCGAGATAATATCTACGTTGTTAGGATCCAGTCCGTTCATTACTTCATCCATTAACATAATGGTTGTATTTGAAACAATTTGCATAGCAAAACAAAGTCGTTGCCTCATCCCTAAAGAATAGGTACCTGTATTCTTCCTTACATAAGAGTCCATATTCAATGCCTCAATCGTACTGTCAATTAACGATGGATCACTTTTCCACATAGAACGATATATTTTCAAATGTTCTCTACCGGATAAGTGATTAAATAAATCACTTTGATCTGGCATCATGGAAATCAATTGATGAATTTTTACTTCATTCTTTTTACTTGTATATTGAAGGTTGTCATTGACAATTACATTTCCTTGATTTGGTTTAACATAATTCATGATGACATTCATCAATGTAGATTTCCCAGTACCATTTGGTGCCACTAATCCAATAATTTCACCAGGATGAAATGTTTCATTTATTTCTTTTAATATATCTCTACCTGAAAACTGGACACTAACGTTTTTTAATTCAAGCATATCGATTCACCTCTTAATTGTTAAATTAATTTATATCTCTTCATTTTACTAATTAAGAACATTAGTAAAATCAATACACATGCACTTAAGCCAATTACCATAACACCATTATTAAAATTCAATTGTGTTGAACCATAAATATAGTTACGATAACCTGAAAGAACTTGCCCGATTTGAACGTAGTTTGTAGGATAATACTCTACTTCGTGCCAATAACCAATTCCCCGTTTGAAGTAGAATACTTCGTTCGTTATAAAAATTGCACCGACTACTAAATTAGCAAACTCATTTCTAATCACCATACTCGTAAGTAAAACTATCGCAATGAGGAAAATAAAAATCGATAAAATTAATAAGAAGTTTTCTAATAAATATTGAGCCATTGAATTATTTACAAAATCACCTTTTAGGTAAATGGCAACATCTTCACCAAGTGTATAAATCGGAACAGGTAATTTAAAATCGCCAAACCCATAATTTAACCCGATCACAATAAATCCTACAAATAAAGGTATGAAAACACCTATACTGCCGATAAGGGCAACGAAACCTTTTACAACAATTCTTTTCCAATCAGAGATAGGGAAACCTTTTAATATTGTTGGATTCAATCGGTCTTTTAGTACAATATCAACCGTTAAGAAAATACATGAAACCATTAAAATAAGTGGTAAATAAGATTCCAA